>JAEEGH010008215.1_pt1 | contig 24761 bp, 19 predicted proteins | sample 9134181 | NCBI WGS metagenome assembly JAEEGH01 (sample SAMN16246544, study PRJNA631951) | gut metagenome | biome: gut microbiome; feature: rumen; material: DP-attached | host: Bos | place: Iran: Karaj | collected 2018-10
TTCCTTACATTTGGATATCTTACTCTTCTCTTGGTAGTAGCAGCATTTGCTTCTATCGTTGCCAGCACATTTGGTACAACAACAGCTGCCGGCGTAGCAGTTGAAGGCGCTACTCTTGCAGCAAATGAATCAACAGCAATGATCTCTTTCCTTTTCATTGCTCTTGCAATAGTATTCGGTTTCTTCGTATATAGAAAGAATGCTCCAATCGGTATCGCATCTATTTTCGGCGTTCTTGGTATCGTAGCAATTGTTGCGGTAGGACTTAAGTTCCACCCAATTGCTCTTACCTATAACACATGGATGATCGTGATCGGTGCATATATCCTTGTTGCATCCGTTACACCTGTTTGGATCCTTCTTCAGCCACGTGATTACCTCAGCTCATTCCTTCTTTACTTCATGATCGCTGCAGGTATTATTGCAGTAATCGGAGCTGTTGTTACAGGTAATGGAAACTTCTCTGTTCCTGCATTTGGTGATGCTGCTCTTAAAGGAACAGGCGTATTTACAACAGGTACAATGTTCCCTGCGCTCTTTGTAACAATCGCATGTGGTGCTATTTCAGGTTTCCATTCACTTGTATCTTCCGGAACAACTGCTAAGCAGCTTGATAACGAAAAAGACGCAAAGCCTGTTGCATTTGGTTCAATGCTTATCGAGTGTGTTGTTGCTGTTATCTCACTTTGCGCTATCGGCTTTGTATGGGTATCTGCTTCAGACGGAACATATGCATCTCCTACACAGGTATTTGCAGGTGGTCTTTCTGCTATGATCGGATCTTTCGCAGGCGAAGGCGCACAAAGTGTTATGTATCAGATGCTTATCCTTGCAGTATCAGTATTCTGTCTTACATCACTTGATACAGCTACAAGACTTGCAAGATATATGCTTCAGGAGTTCGTACTTGAAAACGGACAGAGCTACAAAGATGCTAAGGGTATCGGTCGTATCGTAGGTAATCCAATCGTTGCAACAGCTATCACAGTAGTTCTTGGTGTCGCTCTTGGTCTTACAGGCTATACTAAGATCTGGCCACTCTTTGGTGCAGCTAACCAGCTCCTTGCAGCTCTTGGTCTCATCGCTGTTTGCACATGGCTCGGTCAGGCAGGCAAGAACAACAAGATGTTCTTCGTACCTATGGTATTCATGCTTGTTGTAACTATTGTTTCCCTGGTTCAGACAATCATTGCCAAGGTTAAGGCATTTAATGCAACAGGCGACGTTTGGGCTGTAATTCAGGCTGCTATTGCCGTTCTTCTTGTTTCACTTTCTCTTGTACTTGCTCACACAGCATTCAAGACTTTGAAAGCTCAGCATGATGCTAAGAAAAATAAGAAGGCTGCTTGATAATTCTTCCTTAACAACATGATCATATAAGCGTCTATGGCGCACTCAAAAAAGCTGGTGGTCACATAAGTGATCTCCAGCTTTTTATATTTACTTTTAACAAATCAATATAATAACCCCTTCAGCTTCTGAAGGGGTTTATAGCATATCAAAATATCTTTTATATATCAGCTAATGCCTTTTAACAGATCCCTGATATCGCCAATGCTCTTTTCCTTAACATATTCCGGCGTGTACGCTCTAAGCCACTTTCCATAGGCGTCAACAGTCATTTTTCTTGGAAGCGATACGCCAAGCTTTCTATGGATCATAATAGCATCTTTTAACTGATTTGCGGTTGCCTGCATATGTGCCTCCTTTTCCGGAATATAATTCCTGCATTATAAAAAATGTTAACGGAAATCCCCCACACGCACATAAAACATGTTCAAAGAGGAGCGTGTGCAAAAAAGTTATCGGCAACCTTGAGCAAAAACTTTAGTACTAATTTGAATTTTTTAAAAAAATTTTTCCAAATACCGAAATCCGTTCATGACATACGCTTCTTCGTCATATTATTATTTATTATTTGTATATTTTGATATAAAATTAGACTATAAGGAACTTTCAGTAATTTAATTCTTCACTATCATTTTCTTATCTATATAATATACTATTTGAAAAAATCGGCATGTATATTATTAGTATATTTTATTTCTGATAAATTTAGTTTTATAAAACAGTAACCCTTATTTCCCTATTCACCGAATGGAGGTTATTATGCAAAAAGATGATTTCCGAAAACACTTAGATCAGCTCATAGCCCAGGCAGTTTTAAATCAATCTTCTGATCCCATGCATCGTAATGACTGGATCAAGATCAGAGAATCACTTCAGGATGCACTTAATGCACTAAATGAACTGGATTCTTAAGACATTCTGTAATCAAAAGAATCTTTATGTCAGCACTCATTGCTTATAAGTCTTTTGCACAAAAAAACACCACCGGAGAACCGGTGGTGTTAATTATTTCTAATTATTTCTTGTTAACTGCATCCTTCAGAGCCTTACCAGCTTTGAACTTAGGAGCTACAGAAGCAGGAATCTTGATTGTAGCGCCAGTCTGAGGATTCTTACCATTTCTAGCTGCTCTCTTAACAGTCTCAAATGTTCCGAAGCCAACAAGCTGAACCTTGTCCTTCTTCTTAAGAGCCTTTGTTACTGTGTCAACGAAAGCCTTTACTGCTGCGTCGGAGTCCTTCTTAGAAAGACCAGTTTCCTTTGCAATTGCATCAACTAATTCGCTCTTGTTCATTTTGTTTTCCTCCACTCTTGGATTTATTTTTTTATGAACTGTACTCTGTTGGACCCTGCCAACAAACTTATTTTACTGCTATTCTACGTAATTTACAACATAAAAATGCGATATTTTCTAACTTTTTTGAATTTTTTTCTCTCAAATCCTCATAATCAGTGATTTTTATGGTCTATGTATCCTTTTTTACTGATTTTATGACACTTTTAGCAGTACATTTATCATCAAAATCTTATGTTTACTAAATGAATATTTTAACTTCTGGACAAATAGGGTGCATTTTTAACGCATTATTCGTCTTCAAGTTCATCTTGAAGAATAAAACATTTGATTGATTCGACAAGGGATTTTAAATGATACTTTAAGATAAATACAGCATCATTGTAATCATGATACTCGTACTTGATAACATCCAAAAGCGGATAGACATACTTTTCTGTTTCTTCTATATATTCTATAACCTTTTCTCTGGAAAAGGCATTTGACATGGTAGATACATTATTAACTCGGTCGAGCGCTTTTACTATAGCAGCCGTACTGTCTTTGGCTATACCGGCAAAATACTCTTCTATTGACTGATCCTTACGCTTTGTTAGTCTGTCGACGCAGTCACGGATCTCCTGTGGAAAAGGAAGTTCTGAAGGCTCAACATCACAATCTTCACATATATCATGAAGCATTGTTACAGCAAGAACTTTATCTTCTTTAATTCCAAGTGCATGTGCCTGACACGCCATCATAAGGGGGTGAATAATATAAGGGATCTGAGCTTTTTTATTGAACCTGTTGGTCTTTCTCATAGCTCCGCGATGCTTTTCAATAGAATATTCAAGAGCCAGGTCAAGATTTTCCAGATGCTCTGCTTTTGCAGCCTTCTTAAGGCGCTTGTACATATTGTTTTCAGAAAAGATCTTATCTAATACTTGCATATGAACACATATCTCCTCTATAACGGATCTACGGTGCTCTATAAGTATAACAATTTAAGTATTTTTACGTCAACTTTCTACATAATTAATACTTTTTATCCGATAAAGCAAATGGAGTGTTTTTGTTTAAAGTCAGTTCGTCAACATGTAATTTTGAGGCAGATAATGAACGAGAAACCATCCCGCATACTATCTAACAAAAAAATATATCTTCTTTTTATTATCACAACCGTACTTCTCATCCTGGCAGCCGTTTTTATTGATAATCTCAACTACAGGCTGTTTTCAGGTGATGCCTTAAATTATACTTCAGGCTGGACTATATCTGTTGATCATGATGTTTCAGACATCACAGATCTTAATGACTACTATTTTGAGTGTAAAGCCTACAAAACAATTATCAGCATCAAAAACACCATTCCTAAAGGTATTTCAAAATTTTCTACCATAAGCCTGCCTATATATCTGAGCGCTATAGATGTTTATATTTCCAATAAGCTAGTTTATTCTTACGGAGCAGATTTATATAACAAAAAGCAACTGGTTGGTAGCGGACTCCATTTCATCACTCTGCCTACTGATTGTTCCGGAGAAAATATCAATATAGTTATTCGTCCAAGTCAGGATGATGCCTTTTCAAGGCTTAACAACATACAGATAATTGATACTAATGACGTATATTCTCTTTATATAAAGCAGCAAACAGGACGTTTTTTTGTATCTGTTTTCCTATTTACTTTTGGCCTGATCTTAATCGTTGTTGGCACATGTATCACTATTTATTTTAAAAAACTGAGCACAATCATCTTTATTGGTCTATTGTCAGTATCAGTAGGCTTATGGACATTGACATCCTCTTTCACCAACCAGGTTCTTCAACCTAATCTTTTGGTCAATACATTTATCGAGTATTTTTCTCTTTATTTAGCCCCATTATGCTTTCTCCTATATCAAAAGACATTTTACTCTTACATCAATAAGCCCATGAGGATATACTATATCATCAATACCTCAATATTAGCCCTTTTCAACTTGATAATGCCAATCCTTCATTTTGCTAACATTTATCATATATCTGAAGGACTATACATTTTCTTTGCTATATGTGTGCCAATCATTCCATTTATAATACTACTTACAGTAAGACCATCTTCTATGTCAAAAGATGCAAAGCAGATTTTTACAGCCGGAAGCATTATAATTCTCCTTACATCCATCGTTGATTTGTTAAGACATTTCATACTCACTTTCATTTGTATTTCCAATACATACGATTTAGGTTCTCTTCTTCCTTATGGAACCTTATTCTTTATGGTTACACTGATCGTCGGATATAATATACAAATTTATAAATCAGTAGCTGTTGAATTTGAGAAAAGAACATTTGAAAAGCTTGCCTATACCGATTCCCTGACAAAGCTTGGTAACAGAGCAAAAGCCGACAAAGATATCGTCGGTTATGAAAAGAGCAAAGAGGAATACGCAATAATATCACTTGATCTTAATGGTTTAAAACAAGTTAATGATTCCTTGGGACATGATCTTGGCGACAAACTACTTATCACGTTTGCAGAGATTCTGACCGAAGTCTTCGGATCATTTTGTCAGATATACCGTTTTGGCGGTGATGAATTTATGGTCCTTTTAAATGATGCTGATTTTGATAAGGTGTCTTATTGCATAACCAACATGATATCTCTTGAAGAGAAAAAATCTAACGAGTTACCTTTCAAAATCGATACTTCCTTCGGTATTGCCAGAAGCAGTAAAATACCAGAGAATGATACCTTTTCTGTCTACAAGCTTGCCGATAGCAGAATGTACGAAATGAAACTTGCAAACAGTAAGTTCAGGCATTAGAGGTTGACTTAATAAGTCAAAACGTCATTTATCTTTTAGTTAGCACGTTTAAAGCCCTTTTAAATAGTTTTGTTATCTTATTTTTGACTTGTGCAGTCTATACCCAAATTGTCCACATAATAAACTTCTGGACAATTTGGGTATATTTATTTCTATTTCATCAAAGCCGCATAGATACTGCATTCTAATTTAACTTATGGACATTTGGGGTGTCTAACATACGGACATTTAGGGTGCGTTAGTATTTTATTATGGACAATTAGGGTACATAAACAGTTATATAAGAAGTGCACATTATAACTTATGGACAAAATGGGTGCAGCAAAACACCTAATACATCCAGTAAATATGCATATTTGAATAAACTTATGGACATTTTGGGTGTTTTATTTAATGGACATTTGGGGTGCCCCCTATTTGTCCATAAGTAATAATTCTATACATTCTTGAACATATAGTTCAAGAATGTAGCAATAGAGTCAATTGAGTTCGACTTCGTCGAAGGCTCTATTACCAACCGATTCATCGAATTACGAAACACGCAGTAAATGTGCGTTTCTGTAATTTACATTCAAGAAGTCATACCTTTCTAACTTGCTCTTAGAACCAGTATCAGTTTCTTAAAATAATCCTCTAGTTGCTGGATTTATCGATGTTTAATAATACTAACTTCTGTCAAATAGGGTTTAACACTCATTCTTTATTCTTTATTCTGTATTCCTTATATATTTCTCTAAACTTCTGACATTTAGGGTACAAATAATGCTTAAAAAATATGCTTTTTTATTTATACTATGCTTAGAAATACTTAATTACTAAGATCAAATAATACAAAAGTTTATTTCATGGACAAAAAGGGGGCCTTTTTTACCCCTAAATGTCAGAGTATTACTGGATTTGATTAACTTATGGACTGATTGGGTTTTTCTTTTTGGAACTTCTGGACTATTTGGGTCATCATCAAAGTTGTTGTTTATTTATTATTTGATTAATAACAACAAGTTATTTTATTAATTAATAAATGCTGGAAGCCGTATAAACACTGCATTTTTACTTTCTTATGATGGACAAAAAAGGGGCAGAATCTGACATTTAAGGTGTTATATCTGGCATAATAGAGTTTAAATCATGGACAATCTGGGTGTTAATATTTTGATCTTATTATGGCAGATTAGGGTACTACTTTAAGCGGAATTGGATTTAATTTATGGACAATTTGGGGGATATTTATTTTTTTCTGACTTTTGGGGTGTTATTCTGACAAAATGGGTGTTATAATCTAATTTGGTAAGTCTGACATATAGGGTTTTGTTCTGACAAAAAGGGTGTCGGGACATCAAGAGGGGGTATTATGCCAAACAGTATTGTTAAAAAAGGTGATAATTATAAGAAAAGTAATTTCCTTATAACTTCAAAATACAAATCTTCTATTCTTGAAAACAAAATCTTATCTATCGCTCTTGCTAATGCAGATGATATTCATGAAGAAAGTGAAGGACTGGTTTATGAAATCGCAGTTTCAGATCTTAAACGTAAGATGAATATCAGTAAGAGCTATGGTAGTTTCTACGATAAGCTTGATGATGCTGCCAAGTCTATGACAGGTCGTACGATTGGTACAAGTAATAAAAAGAATCGTACATTCGATTACATATCCGTTGTTACAAGAGCTACAAGTAAAGATGGAATATTCAGGATCATTTTTAATCCTGCTTTAAAAGAGAATATTATAGATATTAAAGACAAATTTACCGTACTTAAGCTTTCTACAATGTTATCTTTTAAGTCTTCCTACTCTCTCCGTTTATATGAACTTTTAAAAGACGAATTACAGGAGATAAAGTGGCAACAGGATCGTGAAGCCATTGCCGCTGGAAAAAAGAATACATACAGGCAGGAAAATCTTTTTAAGTATGAGACATCAATAGGTCTTGCTGAGTTAAAACTTGAAATGGGCGTTGTTAATGCAGAGCTTGATAAAGTTAAAAGAGTACTTCAGGGCAAGAATCCTGATTACGAGAAAGCTGTAGCAAGCTCCCCGGAACAAATTTTCAAATCCTGGAGTGATTTTAGAAGGCGTGTTTTAGAGAAGGCTACTGAAGAAATAAATGAAAAGACAGATCTTCATGTTGAATTTGAAGCTGATAAAGCTGGACGAGGTGGTAAAGTCGTAGGAGTTACTTTTATTATCACTGATTCTAAAAGTAACAAAAATTCACCTAAAGCTTCTACAGAAGTTTTAATGGACGATTTGGGTGATCTTGATATTGTAGAAATCGAAGATTTCGATATAGATGATCTTATCGATAAAGTTAGACTAATCATATCTGAAAATCTAAAAACAAAAGAGATTAAGTCTATTCTTCAGGCTGCTGATAATGATATATCAAAGATAAAAGACGCATATGAGCTTGCATGTAAACAATCCGAGATAGATAATCTTGTTGGCTGGATGATCGCCGCTATTAAAAACGGATATACTGCTACTAAGAAAAAGAAAGATTATTCGTATAGTGACTTTGATCAGAATACATATGACTATGAACTATTAGAAAATGAATTACGTGCGAATTAACGATAATATTAGTACATCAGAGCGCAGAATAACACCCTTTCTATTTTCGCCTCAGAGGCACGTTTCATGTTATTTTGGATAAAAGTATCGAAAGAATACCAAAACGGATCCTAGAGGTAAATAGAGTGGATATACAACATTAGCAATCCGAATGCTAATAGTAGCAAAACAACCTCATATATCAAAAATAAAAAAAGATCACTGAAAGTATTTTTCAGTGATCTTTTTCATAGCGTTCATAATAAAAGTGCATTACATTTTATAAAAAAAATAATTTGCTAAAATAATCATTTTAATAATTTTAGTATTCTTGTTAGATGTTCTTTTAATGCAAGTCTTTCATTTTCATCTGTTATTTTAGAAATGTTTTTCTCAAATCTTGTAAATGAAGCTTCATACTTGTCGTAGTAAGATTTAACAATCTTATTCTTGGCTGGTCGAGAAGCTTTTGGCTCTTCGCTCTTGATTTCCTCTTCTACTATCTCGGGTTCAGATTCCTGATCTCCGAATAGATTTACGAATGCAATTTCTCCCAGAAGTTCATTACGCATAGCTTCAAGATTTTCATCTGTACTATCATTTTTGATATTCTTTATAAAATCAGTAAGCTCATTTCTTGAAAATTCTCTTCCGCTGTCAACAGCTTCTTTGATCATTGCTATTGTCTTATCCTGAATAGGAGCGGATAGAGTACTCATAGTAGAAGCAATTGAAAGCGGGATAATGCCTTCTGATTCTGCTTCAATAACTGCTCCGGTACAATCGTTTAATCTCATATATCGCTTAACAGTAGTAACAGATGTTCCAAATTCATTTGCGATTTCATTTAGAACATTACCTGTAAAACCTTCTTTTTTGAGTATACTTTTTAAAAGATTTATCTGTCTTGTGATATATATACTTTTTCCACTTGCTGCAGCATAGATACTTCCACGGGAATGAATATTAAAGGCAAGTAGAAGGCGTTGTCTGTCTGTTTCCTTTTCAGGATATGGACTTACTACACATGGAATGAGCTTATCATATCCGATCATTTTAAGAGCACGTACTCTTCTATGTCCGGAATAGATTTCATAAGTTCCGTCGCGCTTGTCCCATACATTTATTACACCACGGAATCCATCTTTTTTAATTCCGCCTGCAAGGTTCTGTATTGATTCTTCATCTACACCACCGAACAGCTCTTCGTTTTCTTTATTTTCAACCAGATTTTCAAGTGCAATATTCAAATTAGTGGTATCCATCTGTTGATACTTGGCTGCTATTACGTTGCTGTTAACATGCATTGATTGTCTTGGCATTAGTTCTCCTCTTTCTGTTCAATTCTGTATAAGATTTCTTTTGTTAACGCTACATAATTTTTTGCGATCTGACATCCTGGCTCATACCAGCAAAGTGGTATTCCATTATCGAGTGACCAGTTAGCCTGTGAAGCTTCTTTGGTATATGTATCGAAAAGATTACTTCCAAGAAGTCCTTCCAATTCAGCGGTGAGCTCTTTTGCATATGAATCATTACCATTAACTCTTACGCTGTAAAACCCAAGATGCTCCAGATGATTGTTAATACTCTTTCTTTCAGAGAAAAAAGTACTGAAAGAAGGTATTCCATCTTTACTGTTTGGATCTACATGAACAGGAGTAACAACATAGTCGCTTGATTCGAGTGACATCTGATTTAAAGGTCCTATAGATGAATCCATATCTATAAGAACGTAATCATAATCACCGACTTCTTCAAGAACTTTATTAAGAACTTCTTTACTGATAGATCCTGTACTGATTGTCTGCTCAACATTAGATAAAGTTGTTTCTGACATATCTTTATTTCTTGTACAGATGATATCTATATTGTGATATGAAGGCTCTTCGCCGTATTTGGTTGGGAACATACATTGTTGAATGGCATCTTTAACTACAGCTTTTCTCATTCTTTGTGGTGCCAAGAAGCAGTCTTCTATAGTACTGATTCCATCTATCCAGGCATAACTGCCACCATTTTCGAGAGTTTTGTATGACATATATCTCATTGTGAGGTTAGCCTGTGGGTCAGTATCAATTACAAGTACTTTTGCGCCATAATTTTTAGCGAGAACCGCTGAAATATTGAACACGCTGGTAGTTCTGGTCGCCCCACCCTTGTTAGAATAAAAAGATATTGTTCTCATTTTCTTCTCCCATATTTTAGATTTGTACTTTCAAATTATAACATATAAAAAATAAGATGAAACAAAAATGTTTCAAAAACATGCATGATTTTTTAAAATGAAGGGCCACGGTGGCCCTTCATTTTAAAAAATCACTATAATTCAAAAGAATAGTACCTATAAATAATATATTAGTGAAAAGAATGAAGCGATCAAATCCGTTTTTAAGAATAAGGAGGGGCCACGGTGAACTATATTGTTAAAATAATAACAGGGAGGTTCACCGTGGCCCCTCACCCAAAAAATGATGAAAGGCAAAGCTAAGTGTGGTATCATGTTAACAAGTTCTATTTATTTCCAATCAGCAGAAAATCATATTTGTTTAGAGAGCAAGGTTACATAGAAATTATCTCATGAAACAAATGCACAAGGAGGGTGCTTTATGGCTTCATACACAGATAAGAGATATGGTCTTTTTGAAGATACTTCTTTTGACAAGAATAAGAAAAGAAGAGAAAATCTTGTGACTAATAATTCAAAAAACGGAGAGTATGATAATAGTAATACTGCATTAAATGAAGGAAGTAATTCTGGCTTTAACGAGCCTGCAGCTGTCTATGAAGGCTCAATATATATTCCAACAAAAGTCACATATTCATTACCCAAAAAGAAGAGCGTAGATGTTATTAAAGATGAAGAAAAAGAACTGTATCTGAAAAGCGAAGAACAATTCGAACAGATATCAGAGAAATCATTCAAAGGACAGCTTGAAGCATATAGAAGAAACAATGCAGCAAGCGTATGGAAACTTCTATCAAGCGGAGAACTGGCGACTTCAATGCAATCAAAAACAAAAGCCAAAGCTGACGTATCTGAAGAAGGATATTGGGGAGCAAAAAACACTTCTGAAAGAATCTTTGACTTTGCCAAGACGATGTCAGAAGGCTCTGCAGACAGAATGAAAAAAATGAGAATCAGGATGGAACAGGCAGTTGACTCTGTAACAAGAGAATGGGGAAGCGAACTCCCAGGTCTGTGCCAGGAAACCATTCAAAATACAAGAAGACTATTTGCTGATTACCTGGCAAAAGAAGGAGAAATAATCAATTAGCTTTTATAGTCATAGTAGGTAAGAAGTAGATCAACTACATGATTGTAGCTAAGCTTTCCTTCTTTTACACCATTAACTTTAAGAGTGGTATCAACAAATGTATCTGCGGCTTTTTTGACTTTTTCAGTAGAAAAAAGTGCATGGGAGTTAACATATTCCCATGCTTCCTCGGTGAGAAACTCGTCATCATGCCATACCAGATCACTAACAGCCACGTGGGATTTATAGGTTTCTATATCGACAGATCTGTAAAAGGTGTTATTAACATAGTTAAGAACGCTAAGATATCCACTATACTGAAAAAATACATCATCTGACTTGATACAGGCAAAAAAGCCTATAAGATTTGCTTCGTCTTCATAAATGTATCCGCGCGTATGAGCAAGCTCATGACACATAGTAAATGGTTTACTTCCTATAGACATTAAACCATTGATGTTTGCTTCCATTGAAAAAGGAAAATAGTATCCCTGCATATATTGCTGACTCATAAGTACTGAACTGTCCAGAGTTTTAGGTATAACCTGAAATCCATTCATTCGGGAGAATGTGCCATCAAGATTTTGCATGGAGATTCTGGCCTGAGCTCCCATATCTTCGGTATATATAATATTTCCAAGTTCATCTCTCTCGAAGATCAGAGCATATTCATTAAGTTTATTGACAATATGGTCTCGAAGCAAAGTGAGTTCTTCGAGCGTGTAAGTATAATTGCATTCGAACTGTGTACAGTGATATAAAGAAAAACAGTTAAGATTCATTATCAGATAAATAAAAGAAAGTATCCAGGTGAAAACATCAAAGTATCTTTTGATAAAGCCAGGTATAGTATACTTTTTTGATTTTTTCTTTTGAAATATAAAGATAATAAACGAAATCAGTAAATAAAACAAAGCTGCTATGAATAATGCAAGAAGAATAAGGCCTATAAATATCAGCTTTTCTCCAAAAGAAAAAGAGAAAAGGCTTGTGAAACGACCATAGGTGTTTATCCAAATAGGGAATATATTATTTGTATACCAATCTGAAAATGCAGTTGATAAAAGGCAGAAAATTAAAAATAGTGTTGAAAAAGCAACGATGCCCAGCTTAATTTTTGTCGAAAGACATATCTTCTTTTTGCCCACGATCATAACCTCCATTAACGAAAAAAGACTCTTGTGATCCGGCTCCGGAAAATTATGTTTGAAGCGGATACATAAAACAAGAAGCTATACTAATTATAGGCTTATATAGATTATTGTGGCAATATTTCTATTTTGCCGAAACGAGGGATATGTGCGATAATAATAACGTTGAATGTCATTTGAAAGGAGATTAAGACATGAATTACAAAGAAAAAAGCGCTGAATGGTTAGCGAAACTCCCCAAGGATGATCCTCTTTACATAGAACTTGATGAGATTGTTAAAAAGAGCGAGACGGATCCTAATGCTGAGGCAGATATAGAGGATCGCTTTTATAAAGAATTGTCATTTGGAACTGCAGGACTTCGTGGAAAAATTGGTGTAGGAACAAATAGAATGAATTTCTATACTGTTGGAAGAGCAACACAGGGTATTGCAGATTATATTAAGGGATTTGGACAGGATGCAATGGATAAGGGCGTTGTTATTGCACATGACCCTCGCCATTTTTCCAAGGAATTTTCAAAATATACAGCTTCAATACTTGCGGCCAATGGAATTAAGACATATGTATTTCCTGATCTTCGCCCAACTCCGGAGCTTGCATTTCTTGTAAGAAGACTTGGAACAATATCGGGAATCAATATCACTGCATCTCATAATCCAAGAGAATACAACGGATACAAAGCTTACTGGGATGATGGATGCCAGGTTGGTCAGGAAATTGCTGATGGAATGACTGAGTGCATTCTCAAGGTTGATTATTTTAATGGTGTAAAGAAAACAGATTTTGATGAGGCTGTAAAGAGTGGCCTTATCACTGTACTTGGACCTGAATATGACAGAGAATATCTGGACAAGATCGAGTCACTGTCAATACATGGCGGAGATGAGATAGATCTTTCTATACCACTTGTATATACTCCTCTTAACGGCGCTGGAAGCATTCCATTTACCCAGATGCTTAAGGATAGAGGATTTACAAATTGGCATATTGTTGAAGAACAGAAAAATCCGGATCCTGATTTTACAACAGTTGGATATCCTAATCCAGAAGCACCGGCAGCATTTAAAATGTCTGAAGAGCTTGGTAAAAAAGTCGGAGCTGAGCTTCTTATGGCTACAGACCCTGATTCAGACAGATTTGCAATAGAAATACTCACAGATAGTGGCGAGTATGTTCCGCTTAACGGTAACCAGACAGGATATCTTCTTGTTAACTATATCCTTGAAGGACATAAGAGCGCTGGAACTCTTCCTGATAATGGCGCGATGGTTAAGTCAATCGTTACATCTACAATGACAACCAAAATGGCTGAATCTTATGGCGTAGAGATGTTTGAATCTCTTACAGGATTTAAGAATATATGCGGAAGAATTCCTTTCCTTGAAGAAAATAAGTTCCAGTATCTTTTTGGATATGAAGAATCTGTTGGTTATGCAGCTTGCATTGACATCAGAGATAAGGATGGAATTAGCGCAGGTATGCTTGTTGCTGAAGCTGCAGCATATTATAGAAAACAGGGCAAAACATTATGGCAGGTTCTTACACAGTTATACGAAAAGTATGGTTTCTATGATGAATATGAGCCTAACATGGTGCTTGAAGGAATTGAAGGCGCAGAGAGAATCGGACGCATGATGGATTACATCCGCAGCAATCCTCCAAAGGAAATAGCCGGAAGAGAAGTAGTTAATATCATAGATTACTTAAATGGATCTGAGGATATTGAACATCCTGAAAACAAGATTCCGGGAACAAATGCTTTAAGATACTTCCTTAAAGAAAATGATGAGAATCTCAAAGAATCAGATACCTGGTTTTCTATAAGACCGTCAGGAACAGAGCCTAAGATCAAGTTCTATTTCTACACTAAACAGACAAGCAGAGAGAAAGCGCTTGAAGCTAATAAAGAGATAAGTAAAGCTGTAATGGATATTATCAATGCAGTTGAGTAAATGATTTTTTACAACTAAATAAAGATATTAGCAAATGTTATATGCTAACAGCTTAAAGCTCTTTGTGACTAAAAGTTGCAAAGAGCTTTTTTACTATAGAAAATTCCTATTAGCGCGAAACTCCTCTCCTTTTTGGCCTATAGGATCACAAGGAATATCCCCCCGTGAAACATCACGCATCAGCATGCGATTTGAAAAATAATTTACAATCCCGAATGTGTGCTATAATAATAGCATAGTACAAATTTAATGCCCTGTGTGATAGGGAATAAATTAATCAACATGTTCGAGGTGGGATTCCGTGAAACATAGAAAAAAGATCATTTCAAATAAATCCTTTGCCGCAATCTGGGATGCTGCGTCGAAAGCAGCATCTTACAGAGAATTATGTAATATGGCCTATGAAAGCAAGCATTTTAGCCCTGCATATATGGAAAAGAATAGCGATATTGGTTTGGAAGAATTATATATAGTTCTAGAAAACATTTATAAGGCATACAATATGACCTTCGAAGAGATAATGACCAAAGCCGGTACAACCAATAGTAAACTCAGGGATTGTTTTTGTATTCCCGAGAAGTCTATAGAGGCATGGAAGAGCGGTAGAAATAAATGCCCTGATTATATAAGGCTTATGATTCTACGATACTATCACCTTATAAATCCTGGTAAATATATATACACAGAAGAGTATGATAACTTTTTAAATACTATTCCAAAAGTATATGAGGAATCAAACAAGAACAAGACAGACAATAAGGTAGCTAACAAGAAAACCGACAGAACAAATAAAAAAGCTAAAGACGAAGCAGATCAATATAATAGCGAAGATGATGATTTTGATGATCTTATAAATAGTCTTCCTTCATTAAGTCAGGGATTCGACACATATTATGAAAACGTGATTAAAAATAAAAAAAGCAGTATCGTAAACAAAACAGATTACTTAGATGATATTTTAAAGAATAGAAAAAAATAAAAAAGGAATAATAAAGCTCCATAAAGACATTAATGATAAATACCAAACGATATGACCTGAATTAAGCTGACACAACCCGCTCCAAGGCTCGTTTGGAGCCTGTTATCAGTTGAATGTGTTATTAAAAACGAGACTAAAATAGTCAATTTTAGCATCAAAAAACCGATTTAATACCGTATGGAATGAAAAAATGTTTCAAAGCAAGTATATACGCCTGCTTCAATAATTTAGAAACAAAAGAATCATAATCTATTAAACATAAAAACTATTTTTACATATATATCTGAATTTTCAAAAGGTATATGCCGATATACAAAATGCACGTTGATTTATATTGTTTTATCGAACTGCGTTGAAAAACGGAGGTAGCAATGAACAAAGAATTATATGATGCGGTTTTTGGGTACGGCGATTCTAAGATTGATCCATTTGCAACTACAGAGGCTGACTTTGATGCTATAGTTAAGGATATGAGACTTGGCGGATATGAGATCACAGCATTAAATGTTGTTGAATTCATATTGCTGAATGAATGTGACGAGCTTAGCAATATAAAAGCTGCTATTATTGATGAAGCTAAGGATCTTCCAAACAGGGAAGATTATTGCAAGGAGAACTATGGAATTTCATTTAAGGAACTCTTTGCACTTGAGCCCAAGACGGATATTGAATGGGATATCAAGAGCGGTAGCGTGATCATATTCTTGTCAGGAGAAGCTCAGTTTAAAGAAGATGCATATATGAAGGTATTCGGAAATGCATTGCAGGAGTTCTGCAAGAAAACCGGCTTTACTTATGTAAAACTGGGTGAGACAATGTAAAAGGAGCATAGAAATACATCCGTGTATTTCTAAACATGCTCTTATTACATCCTGTAAAAGGAGCATAGAAATACATCCGTGTATTTCTAAACATGCTCTTATTACATCCTGTAAAGGATACAAGAATACATCTGAATATTTGGAGGGAAAAGGGTTATGGAGAATAATGCTGAGAGTACTTTGTCTGAAAAGGAATTGTTGTCTCAGATTCGTGATCTTCAGGAAAAAAAGCTAAAAGTTGAAAAACGCACATCAAAACTATTATTTGCACTTACACTTGTCATTCTTATTGCTGTAATTGTTATGGTGCCGGCAACGTTAATGCTTTTCAACAAAGTAACACAGACTGTCGATAAGGCAAATGGCGCAATCGATGATATTACAGCAACAGTTCAAAGAGCTGAGACTACGCTTGATGGAATTGACGAAATGACAGAAAGTGCAAGTCAGGCGGCCAGCAATATGAACCAGCTTGTTGAGGATAATTCAAAAACATTAAATGAGTCAATCAAGGCTTTATCAGAAGTTGATTATGAAGGACTCAATGAAGCAATAAATGATCTTAAATCCACAGCCAGTTCTATGGCTGAAGTGATGAGTGTATTTGGCCACTGATCTTTTTGGGTATCATTACAATATAATAAAGACGTAGCTACAACCTGTCAGATTAACAGAATCTGGCAGGTTTTTCATTTATACAAAAGATAAACCTGCCCATTTTACAAAGCTTCACAAAGAAACACACGATATTTTGTAGAATCTGCAAGGAATTTTAGGTTTCATAATTATCGATTTATAGTATAATATTCTTATACTAAAAAAAGGGTGCTGGTGCAGTTTCAGTTTTGGGAGGTATACATTCTTGAACTATATTCTCACTAAGACCGCTTCTATTCTGGCTTTTTGAGCTTTGCAGTTCAGGAAATCTTACTTTTTTCGGGGATCTATTGTATTTTTTCCCAAGTCCAATCAGGATATTTGACAGCTGCAGCCAGGCAGGATGGAGGAAGAAATGGCAAACAGCAAAAAACGTAATGTTATTGTTGGTCAGTCAGGAGGACCTACCGCTGCAATAAATTCATCTCTTGCGGGTGTCTACAGGACGGCCAAAGACAGGGGCTACAACAAAGTCTATGGTATGCTTCATGGTGTACAGGGACTTCTTGAAGGCAGATACGTTGATCTGTCTGAGCACATTCAGTCAGGACTTGATGCGGAACTCTTAAAGAGAACACCTTCTGCATACCTCGGTTCCTGCAGATACAAACTCCCCGGAATTAATGAAAACAAAGAAGTATATGAAAAGATTTTTGATATCCTTGAAAAGCTTGAGATCGACTGCTTCATATATATAGGCGGTAACGATTCAATGGATACTATCAAAAAGCTTTCTGACTATGCAATTGTATTTGGTTCTGACATTCGCTTCGTAGGATGTCCCAAGACAATTGATAACGATCTTGCTCTTACAGATCACACACCAGGATATGGTTCAGCTGCAAAGTATATCGGAACATCCGTTAAGGAGATCATCCGTGATGGATGGAGTCTTGAGACTGCACATGGCCAGGTTGTGATCGTTGAGATCATGGGACGTAACGCCGGATGGCTTACAGGTGCTGCAGCTCTTTCAAAGAGTGAAGACTGTGACGGACCTGATGCTATCTATCTCCCGGAACTTCCATTTGATGTTCAGGCATTTGTAGATAAATGTAAAGGCCTTCTTAAGACCAAAGCATCTGTTGTTGTAGCAGTATCTGAAGGTATTCATACAGCAGATGGCAAGTATATCTGCGAGATGGACAATGATCCTGAATACGTAGATGCATTTGGCCATAAGCAGCTTACAGGTACAGCAAGATATCTGTGCAGCGTTTTGGCAAAAGAGATTGGATGTAAGACACGTGCTATCGAACTTTCAACTCTTCAGCGTGCTGCAAGCCACTGTGCATCCAGAGTTGATATTCTTGAAGCATACGAAGTTGGCGGTGCTGCTATGAAAGCTGCTGACGAAGGCGATACTGGCAAGATGGTTGTCATCAAGAGACTTTCAGATGATCCTTATCAGGCTGGTACTGAAGTTAAGGATGTTCATAAGATCGCTAATGACGAAAGACTTGTACCACGTAACTGGATCACGAAGGACGGAACATATGTAACTAACGAGTTTATTACATATGTAAGACCTCTTATCCAGGGTGATGTTTCTCCTATCATGGTTGATGGTATTCCTCGTCATCTTTATAGAAAGGGATTCCAGGATCTGCTCTGATTTTCTCCAAGTACAGAACAATTCCGGTTAGCCCTGCATTCATTGCAGGGCTTTGAACCGGTTAATAAAGAGGGGGCTGCTTTTCAGGTTTAGCAAAATAGTCCTAGGAGTAAATTAGAAAATAATAATCCGCGGGGAGGTGAGGAGAAAAAAGGATATTCTGTTTTTGCCTGATCAACAGCAGAAATGGAGGAAACATGATAAGCTTTTTGCTATGTCTGGTTATTATGATCGCAGGATATTTTACTTACGGTAAGTTTGTTGATAATATCTTTGGCCCGGATGATCGTGAGACACCGGCGGTTGCGATCAACGACGGTGTTGACTACGTTGTAATGCCGCAGTGGAAGCTTTTCCTTGTTCAGCTTCTTAATATTGCCGGACTGGGACCTATCTTTGGCGCGTTACAGGGCGCATTGTGGGGACCGATTGTTTTTCTGTGGATAACCTTTGGTACAATCTTTGCCGGAGCAGTTCATGATTATTTCTCAGGAATGCTCTCAGAACGTAACAATGGTGATTCTATTGCCGAAGTAACCGGAACATATCTTGGACCGACAATGAAGACAATCTTGAGAGTATTCTCAGTAGTTCTTCTCGTAATGGTAGGAACAGTTTTTGCTGTTGGCCCTGCCGGACTGCTTGTAAAACTCCTAACAGAAAAAGGCGTAACAGGAGTATTTGCGCAGACAACAGTTTGGCTTGGAATAATTCTTGCATATTACTTTATCGCAACTTTTATTTCAATTGATAAAATCATAGGACGAATCTATCCTATATTCGGAATATGTCTTATCGCAATGGCGGTGGGTGTTATAGTTGGTATCCCTGTTCATGGATATCATATTCCGGAGATTTTCAGTAACTTCTCTAACATGCATCCATCAGCAACACCAGTATGGAGCTTTATGTTCATAACCGTTGCTTGCGGAGCTATTTCAGGCTTCCATTCAACACAGTCACCTCTTATGGCAAGATGTCTTAAGAGCGAGAGACAGGGACATTTCGTATTCTACGGTGCGATGGTTGCAGAAGGTTGTATCGCTTTAGTATGGGCAGCTGCAGGTTGTGCTGTTTATGAAGCAACAGGCGGTCTTTCAACAGGACTTGCAGAAATCCTTCAGGGCGGACAGTCAGTAGCTATCTATGATGTAAGTGTTAAGACAATGGGAAGCGTAGGTGTTATCCTTGCCATGATCGGCGTTGTTATCTGCCCTATCACATCAGGTGATACAGCATTCCGTTCAGCAAGATATGCACTTGCAGACTGGATGAACTTTGACCAGGGTTCTTTCAAGAACAGACTGGCACTTACAGTTCCTGTACTTGGCGTTGGAGCATTCCTTGGATTTGGTAATACACTCGGATTCCTTAGCTATCAGGTTATCTGGAGATATTTCAGCTGGACCAACCAGACTCTCGCTATGATAGTTCTTTGGTCAGCAGCTATGTATCTTGCTAAGGAGCACAAGAATTACTGGATCGCAGTAGCTCCTGCAACATTTATGAGCGCAGTATCAGCAACATATTTTGTAATGGCACCGGAGTGTCTTGGACTTATTCCGGCTCTAAAGAATAATACTTTAGTAGCTTATCCGGCAGGCATAATCATCGCTGTATTATTCCTTGGATTATTCCTTAATTCAGCGAAAAAAGTAACCGGAAACGGAAAAGGTCAGGGCCGTAAAACAGCTTAAATAAGCAAAAAAACATGAAGAATATTGGGCCGGTCTATAATAGGCCGGCCCAAACTTAAATGTGGGAGGGGCTAAAAGAGTATGGTGATATCATTTGCGTTAGACAATAATTTTTCTATGGAAAAAGAGGTGCTTAGGGAGGATAAAAAAAGCTGTAAGAAAATAGGACCAGTAGGCCTGGGGAGTAAAGCTATTTATCTGAATAGCTTTTATATAGACAGAATGTGGTATCTGCCCTGGGAAGAGGTAGACAGGGTATATAAAAGAATCGCAATGAGTGCCGGAGGCTTCACGGGTAAAGGAGTATTTGGCGCAATGTCATACCTTGTGGTTCTAATGAAGAATGGAAAAGAAAAGCAGTGCCTTTTTAAACATGAGGAAGATGTTGATAAGGTTCTGGCTTATATCAAACAGGAGCATCCGCAGATTCCTGTATATAGCAAAAATGCAGAGAAGAAGCTTGAGGAAGCAAGAGCTTCTTTTGAAAAAAAATATGTCAAAAATCTTTCAGATGAAAGTAAAAGATCGATTAAAAAGCTTGAAAATGCAAAGCAGTATCTGGAAAAAAAGCCTGTGCTGACTCAGCACTTATCAAAAGCAGCCGGCAAGATGAGAGTCCAGCAGATGGTTCCGGAGTCTTCAAGAAGACTTGGAATAGGTATATTTATATTATCAGTATGTACAGTATTAGCAGGAATACCATGTGTTATTAAAGGGACTCCTTACGGAATGTATATGCTATTGTTTGGATTTGCATTTTTCATATTTTCACTTACCGGTAATCTTGTACCAATAGGATCAAATGCTAAGAAAAAAATTGAAGAAGACTGGGAAGATTCCGTAATAGAAATTAGGGACTATATAGCTAAAAGTCCTGATTTTCCGCTTCCTGCCCGTTATGCTCATCCTGTAGTAATAGACAGAATGATAAGGATCATAAAAGAAGGCAAGGCAAGTACTATCAATGAAGCATTAGAAGTTGAAAAGAAAGAACTTAAAGCGCTGAATTCAGATGTTAAGGTATCACAAGAGGAATATGATGAGGTTGTAGCAGTTAAACCTATGTTCCTTGTAAGTGAATATAAATAACTAGAGTTATAGTATAACTGTAGTAAAATTCTGATGTTATGGAGCTATAGGACATAATTTTGCTTTGTGTTAACTTGCGATATGGGGGATAAACGTGAATAACTGGCTTGAATTTTTGAAAGAAGAGGGGATTTCTTCTGACATAATAAAAGACGTTGAAGATTTTAATAAAGAACATGAAACACCACAAATATATATTTCCAGAATACCTGATCCAAAGTATTTATACTATGGAAAAGATATATGGGAAAAAGCTCTTTGCAGCATTCTTGCAGGTGAGAATATACTTCTTTCAGGTCCTAAAGCAACAGGAAAGAATGTACTTGCCCAAAATCTTGCAGCAGTATTTGAAAGACCCATATGGGATGTCTCTTTTCATATAAATGTTGATGCATCCTGGCTTGTTGGAACAGATACATTTGATGGAGAGAAGGTTGTATTCAGACAGGGACCTGTTCTTGAATGTGCTATAAATGGAGGATTTGGAGTACTTGATGAGATCAACATGGCAAGGAACGAAGCACTTGCAGTTCTTCATTCTGTTCTGGACTTCAGGCGTGTACTTGATGTACCCGGATACGAGCGAACAAGCCTTAATGATGCTACTAGATTTATAGCAACAATGAACTATGGCTATGCAGGAACCAGAGACTTAAATGAAGCATTATGCTCGAGATTTGCAGTAATAGATATGCCGGTCATAAATGAGGAAGACTTAAAGCGTCTGATCATAAGAGAATATCCTGATATTAAAACAGATATCTGCGATCAATTTGTACGTCTTTATAAGGAGATTGAAAAGAAGGCAGAAAGTGCAGAAATAACAGAAAGAGCACTAGATATCAGAGGCCTTTTAGGTGCCATAGGACTTATGAAAAAAGGCATTAAGTCAGGGCCTGCCATAAGTATGTGTATCGTCAACAAGACCTTTGATTCATATGAAAGAAAGCTTGTTTCAGATGTTGTTGACGCCAGAATACCAGCAGATCTTGACAGAGAGGTTATTTTTGCATGATCAAAAAACAATACGAGGGCAATTCTAAAAGAGCTTTGAATATAGTATGGAATGCAGCTGGGCGGTACGATTTCGAACCGCCTTTTTTGGCCTTTTATTCAAATGGTAAACCTGATCATTATTTCAATATGATAATAGGTCTTACTATTAAGTGGTTTGAAAGCAGTAAAATAGAGGCTTTTTTTAATAACTACAGTTTTCTTAAAAGAGCACCGGAACTTGATTCATATATGTGGCTTGCAATTGAAAACTGTATTTATGAAAAAGAAAAGAATGAAAGGCTAATACTTCCACGCCTGCGTCAGGACAGAGCAGAAGAGTTTTTTGAGACAGTAAGAAACTATTCCCGTCAGCAGATGGAAATGCAGAGCATTCCTGTCCTTAATCAGGAGGAAGCCAGGTGGGCATATGTACTTGGAAAAAAGCCCTCGCTTCTGACAGAAAAAGAAAAGAGGATCGCTAAAGCTTTATTGGTTTCAGGAGACCTTGATACTGACGGACTTATAAAAGAATTATCACATATACTAAAAGAATACTTTAATCTTGATATAGAAAAGCTGCCAAAAGACAGAAGCAGAAATAAGAAATCATCATTTTATACTCTTTTATCTAAAGCATTGCAAAAAAAGAATAAGGAAACAGAAACCCTGTTTGTCAGAAATGGAACAGGAACCGGTAATAGAGAAGGCTCTGTTACGCTTGTTCATGAAGATCTTTTCATCAACAATACGGAATATACTAAAAATAGAAAATATATAGAAGACTCCTTTGGAAGATGCATATATTCAGATGAAGAAATGAAGGTTCTTGAAAAAGATGTATGTAATGAAAATGATGAAGGATGTCATCTTTGGATAACAGATGGTATGTCTGAAACTCTTGCAGATAAAGAAAAAACGCTTATCACACAGTCAAGAAATTTCCAGGATCAGATCAGAAAAAACAGAGTTTATTATGAACAAAGAAGCATGCAGATAAGAGAAAGTATAAAAAATCTTTCTGCAGAGATCAGTACGATTGTCGAAACATACTCAAGAAGCCTTCCTCAGGAATGCAAAAGAGGAAAACTTGAAAGTAATAAAGCGTACAGACTTCCTCTTTTAGGTGATACAAGAGTGTTTCTAAATGAGGGAGACGAGAAGGATTATAAGATAACGGTAGATATATTATTGGACGCATCCCAATCGAGAATGAATTATCAGGAAAGCTTAGCTACTGAAGCTTATATTATTGCTGAGAGTTTTGAGAAGGCTCATATTCCTGTAAGTATCAGAGCCTTTAGATCGATATGCGGATACACAGTGATCGAAAATCTCAAACAAAGCAGTGATAGAAGATGTGATGGCGCGTTTAACTATGTTGCAGCAGGATGGAACAGAGACGGACTTTGCCTTAAAACGATAGACCATTTGTATCTGGATGAGAAGGATGATAGTGTTTTGAGATTCCTTTATGTATTAACAGATGCAAGTCCTAATGATTCTATGCCTTTAAAAAGCAGGAAGAATGGCCTCTTTGCAAAAGAGTATGAAGGAATAGCAGCTGTAGAAGATGCAAGAGAAGCTGTAAAAAAGTTAAGAAATCATGGAATAAGTATAGGCGCCGTATTCTTTGGAGCTTCTATGCATCTTGATAATGTCAGTGTCATTTATGGCGACGACTATGTAAGGATCCTTAAGATGAGGCAGCTTCCTGAAGCAGTGAGCAGCCTTTTTAGAAGAACGATACAGAAGAAATGTATCTGAAAATTGAAATCCTCGTCGTATCGTTCTTTTTTATATGTATAAATCAGATATACTGGTAATAAAGTAAGTATTAAAACTGCTGATTGATTTCAGAGATCTTTGCACGGGCTTTGGTAGCGGCAGATTGCATGAGATCTTCATTAGACAAGACTTCAGCTTTGATTCCGTGCTGGCGGATAATATTGCAGGCGTTATCATAATAAGAAACAGGGACTTTAATGTAATAGATATCTCTGTCTATTCTTCCGTTAGGCCCCATATTACGAGGATCCAGATGCGAAGCGCCGACACCGGGGATGACTTCTTCCTGCTGGTAATGACCGGATGAGATTCCCTTAATGCCGCTTTCTTTAAGAAGGGATTTGATAGCTTTAAAGGTGTGTTTATCTTTTTTTCTATAGATTAGCTTTTTGTGTTCAAATAGTGTTTGAAATATGCCCATATTAGAATCCCCTTATATCTTTTCATATATTTATTATATAGGCTGTATATAAAGATTCAAGGAAATAGTGCTACGCTTTAACAATGTGATGCGATGAAAAAAATATGGACATGCATAGATAATGATGCTATATATATGTAAGGGTCATTGCTATAGATTCAGGCTATAGCGTGTTGAGATTTGGGGAACATATTTCATAAAAATGTTCGAAAAGTCAATAACTCAAACTTCGCAAATATAAAATAAACTAAAACTTTAAATATTCCTGAGGATGGCAGTTGATAAATGATTTTGTTGTTTTTGAAAATCATTTATCAACTGTCATCCTCAGGAATACTCGATAACCTAGCT
>JAEEGH010008216.1_pt1 | contig 24759 bp, 25 predicted proteins | sample 9134181 | NCBI WGS metagenome assembly JAEEGH01 (sample SAMN16246544, study PRJNA631951) | gut metagenome | biome: gut microbiome; feature: rumen; material: DP-attached | host: Bos | place: Iran: Karaj | collected 2018-10
CAGGACTCAATACTACGTCGACCGCCGACATCTCGTTTATGTTGCTGGTCTTTTTCCTTGTCACCTCGTCGATGGACACTGACAAGGGACTGGGGCGTAAGTTGCCGCCCGTGGACGAACAGCAGCAGGAACAGCAGGACATCAACCGCAGTAACGTGCTTCAGGTGAGGCTTGACAGCCACGATTCGCTGTTTTGCGACGACCGTCCTGTGACGCTCGCCGAGTTGCAGCAGCAGGTGGAGTCGTTTGTGGCTTCACGGCAGAGTGACCGCCATATCATTGCCGTACAGGCTGACCGGCAAACCAGCTATAATGCTTATTTCGAGATGCAGAATGCCGTGGTGGCTGCCTACCAGAGCCTGCGCGACAAAATGGCTCGCCAGCAGTATGGTCATGCTTTCAAGCTATGTACTCAGGAGGAGCGCCAAGCCATCATGCAGCGCTATCCGCAGCGCATCAGCGAAGGAATCGTCAATTAGAATTGAAGAATTGAAGGATTGAAGAATTGAAGGATGAGTAGGTTCAGAAAAAGACAGCAGCATGAGGTGCCGGGGTTAAACCTCGCCGCCATGCCGGACCTTATTTTCACCGTGCTGTTTTTCTTTATGATTGTCACTCACATGCGTGACGTAAAGCCCATGGTGCGCTATGAAGTGCCGCAGGGGACAGAACTGGAAAAGACGGTTCGCAAGTCGAGTGTCGTCTACCTGTTCATCGGCAAGCCCGTAGATGCTCAGGGACATGTGGTGGATGGCGAGACGCGCATCCAGCTCAACAACCGCTATGTCACGATAGACCAGATAGCCCGTGAAATTGATAAGGAGCGTGCCCGTATGTCAGAGGATGACCGCCAGCACATGGTGGTCAGCATTCGTGCCGACCGTGACACCGAGATGGGCATTATCAACGACGTGAAGCAGGCCTTGCGCAAAGCCGGGGCTCTGAACATCAACTATTCGGCAACGAAAAGGAGTGAGGATTGACATAGTCCACAAAGGCATAGCGGTAGTCATGCCGCTCGTCCGCATCATGCACTTCGCGGCTTTCTTCCTGCCATTCGCTATAGTCGGGGAAGAAAGCATCGGCCTCTGCCGGAATATCATCCACTTCGGTCAGACATAGGCGGTCGGCCAACGGCATCGCCTGTTCGTAGACACTTGCACCGCCGATGATAAATACCTCTTCGTCGGCCTTACAGCTCTGCAAGGCTTCTTCTAATGACGCATAGACATCACAGCCGGGGAACAAGTTTTGAGTTTTGAGTTTTGAGTTTTCGTTTTCGTTATCGTTTTCGTTAAATACCGAACGGCTCAGTACAACGTTGCGGCGGTTGGGTAGTGCGCCCTTAGGCAGACTGAGGTAGGTGTTGCGCCCCATGATGATGGTGTGGCCGGTTGTCAGCTGCTTGAAGCGCTTCAAGTCGTTGGGCAGCCAGTATATCAACTTGTTCTGATAGCCAATGGCCCTGTTCTTGGCCACGGCAGCAATGATACTAATAGTCATAGCGGTAGCAAATTATTCACTTTTCACTGTTCACTTTTCACTTTATACTGAGACTTCGGCCTTGATATGTGGATGCGGGTCGTAGCCCGTGAGTTCAAAGTCCTCGTAGTGGAAGTCGAAGATGCTCTTCACGTCGGGGTTGATATGCATGGTGGGCAGGGGGCGCGGTTCGCGTGTCAGTTGCAGACGAGCCTGTTCCAGGTGGTTCAGGTAGAGGTGGGTGTCGCCTGTGGTATGGATGAAGTCACCCGCCTTGAATCCCGTCACCTGTGCCATCATCTGCAGCAGCAGGGCATAGCTGGCAATATTAAACGGCACGCCGAGGAAGGTGTCTGCCGAGCGTTGGTAGAGTTGTAGAGACAGGCGCCCCTGGCTGTCGGCACCGTCGGGGTAGTCGACGTAGAACTGGAAGATGGTGTGACAGGGTGGCAGTGCCATCTTGTTGACCTCGGCCACGTTCCATGCCGATACAATCATGCGCCGCGAGTTGGGATTGGTTTTCAACTGGTCGACGACGTACTGTATCTGGTCGATGACACCACCGTTGTAGTCGGGCCATGAACGCCACTGGTGACCGTAGACGGGACCGAGTTCGCCGTTCTCGTCGGCCCATTCGTTCCAGATGCGTACGCCATGTTCCTGCAGGTAGCGCACGTTGGTGTCGCCGTTGAGGAACCACAGCAGTTCGTAGATGATGCTCTTCAGGTGCAGTTTCTTGGTTGTCAGCAGGGGGAAACCCTCGCTGAGCGGATAGCGGCTTTGTGTGCCGAAGATGCTGATGGTGCCTGTGCCAGTGCGGTCGCCTTTTACCGTTCCTTCTGTGAGTATGCGGTTCAGTATGTCTAAATATTGCTTCATAATTATTAATGCTAAATGCTTAATGCATAATGCCTAATCATTTGATTTCTAATATGGGTTCGTATTCCGGGGGTATGTGGGTTGTCTTGATGCGCCAAGCCTTGGGGTAGAGGTTGTTGGCACGCGTGCCGATGTTCTTCACAAGTCCTAAAGGAAACCCCTTAAAGCATACCTCTACTTCGCCACGCGGTGTGTTTTCCGGCAGTTGCAGGGCTTCGCCGCGCAGGAAGGCAATAGCCTGCTGGTAGGTGAGGTCAACAGACTCACCCCCAACCCCTCTCTGGGTAGAGAGGGGAGCTGTTACCTGAGCGTGGTGCAATCTACGCCCCTCTCTATCCAGAGATGGGACGGGGGAGGGTCTTCCTTTGCGCAAAGCGCACATAAAGAGTCCTTCGCTTCGGGTGATGCCGGGGATGAAGCGGTAGACGGGCCCGGTAAACCCTTCGAGCAGCGAACCGGTGATATTCCATTCGGACTTGATGTTGATGGGCAGTATCTCGGCATCGTATTCCGACAGCAGCCAGCGGACGTTTTCCTCGTTCTCCTTGGTATTAAACGTACACGTACTATATATAAGGATGCCGCCGTCGTTGAGGCAGGGCCAGATGTCGGCCACGATGTCGCGCTGCAGTCGCCAGCACTTCTCCACATTCTGCGGACTCCACTCGCTGATGGTGGCAGGGTCCTTGCGGAACATCCCTTCGCCGGAACACGGCACGTCGCAGAGGATGAGGTCAAACTTCTGCTTCGCCTTGCGGAAGTCGCGGGCATACTGGCAGGTGACGATGTAGTTGTCGTAGCCCCACTTCTGCACATTCTCGCTGAGAATGTTGAAGCGGTTACGGATGGGCTCGTTGGAGTAGAGCATACAGCCGTCAGGCAGAGCAGCCCGCAGCAGGGTGGACTTGCCGCCAGGTGCCGCACACAAATCGAGGGCGTTGCGGGGACTGTCCCAGCTGTGCGACAAGTCGCAAAGGGGGACTGTCCCCTGTACTGCTTGTCTAAGTACCTCGTCGAGGAACATCGACGCTGCTTCCTGCACATAGTAGCAGCCCGCATGCAGAAGCGGGTCCATGGTGAAGTTGGGGCGCTTCTTCAGGTAGTAGCCATCGCGACACCAAGGCACAGGCTCAGCGTCTATAGCCGTCAGCCCTTCCGCCTTGCGGGGGTTCAGGCGTATGCTGACAGGAGGCTCCTGCCCGAACGATTTCAAATAGCGTTCGAAGCGCTCGTCACCCATCATCTGGCGCGTATAATCGGCAAAAGCCTGAGGTAATTTTGTCATTCTGAGGGCAAAGGTACAATTTTTTTTTCGTACCTTTGCAACAAATTGGCGACTTATTACGTCTAACAGGCAAAAGAATACAAAAAACAACGCAGTTATGAAAAAGGTATTATTAGCAGTTTTTGCACTTAGCATGTTGACATTCAGCTCTTGCAACGGGTTGAATATACGCTATTCCAGTACGAAGGCGCAAGGAGAAGTGAGCCGTGAGCTGAAGGGCTTTGAGCGCATTGAGCAGTTGGGCTCGTTAGACGTCATATACCATCAGGCCGACTCGTTCTCGGTGCGGGTTAGCGCTCCTGTGGATGTTATCGGCGACGTGGAGACCCGTGTGGAAGGCAACAAGCTGATTGTCAAGATGAAGGGCGAAGGCAATGTGATTAACTTCGGCGTGTCCGACAGCAAGAATGTGACGGTCTATGTCACGTCGCCCGACTTCTTGGGCATTACGCTGAAGGGCTCTGGTGACTTCGAGAGTAACGGTCTCGTAGATACCGACAAATTGGACATCGTGCTGAACGGTTCCGGTGACATCATGTTCGACGACATCATCTGCGACCAGGTACATGTGTCGCTGGTAGGCTCTGGCGACGTGGCACTGCAGAATGTGAAGATGTTGCAGTCATACGTTGATTTGGTAGGCTCTGGCGACATCAAGATGCACTTTGACAACGGCGGGACCGTGGAGTCCAACCTGACGGGTTCAGGCGACATTACCCTTTCGGGCAGTGTCAAAGACTATCACTCTAATGTCCGTGGCTCTGGCGATATGAACACAGAGTTGTTGAATGTCAGCAAGTAAACATAAATACATAACAAAACGAATACGACTATGAAGAAATTTCTTATAACATTAGCCATGCTGCTGGCGCTCGGATCGGGCGTGCAGGCAGCCGGACAGAAGCATCGTCACACGCCGCAGGCAGAGTTGGTGGACTCGACGAGTAAGGATGCAGTAGAGGTGTATTCCGATACCACAGGTACGGATACGGCTACAGCCTCGTCAACGGTGACGAAACATAAAGGTAAGGTCACCGTCACTTATCCGACATCACCTTGGAGCACCAATTCGACAACCTACGAGGTTGACGACGAAGACTTGGGCAGCATCATACACAATGTCTTCAGCGATATGAAAGGCAGTGACCTGGCAGGTATATTACTGGTGCTGGGCGTGTTGCTCATCATCTTCGTACTGGCTCCCGTGCTGATTATCGTTGCGCTGTTCTACTTCATCAACAAGAACCGCAAGGAGAAGATGCGCCTGGCACAGATGGCCATGCAGCAGGGACAGCCCATCCCCGACCAGTTGCTGAACGACAGTCCTGCCAATATTAATGATGAGTACCAGAAGGGCATGCGCCAGTGCTTCATAGGCGTCGGACTCATGGTGTTCCTGGGCTATGCCGCCGGCAATGTAGGCTTTGGCATCGGTGCCCTGGTGTTCTGCATCGGACTGGGCAAGGTCTTTGCCTCCCGTACAGCCCGCAAGAACAACAATGATTTCGTTGACAACAACAGGCGGGATGTCATTAACGACAACCAGATTTAGTTAACTACATAAAAAAGATACGATTATGACAAAGAGACTTTTTCGCAGCGACGACCGCGTGTTGGGCGGTGTCTGCGCAGGATTTGCAGAGTATATGGACTTCGACCCCGTGGCAGTTCGTTTGGGTTATGCAGCACTGACGCTGTTCACAGCCTTTGCCGGCATCCCGTTCTATATTGTAGCGTGGATCATCATTCCCGAAAAGAACCGTCTGCCAAGGCAGTAACATCGAAAAAAGGCTAAGAGGTGGCAATGCTCACGGATATATCTCTCGTCATGCAGGTGGCGGTAGCAGGCAACAAAAGGGCTTTCGACGAGCTCGTGCGCCGCTATCAGTCACCTGTGCGCAGGTTTTTCCTGCATCAGACGCTGGGAGACAGCCAGTTGAGCGACGACCTGGCACAGGACACCTTCATCAAGGCCTATACGAATATCACTTCCTTCCGCGGACTGGCCTCGTTTCAGACATGGCTCATGCGCATAGCCTATAACGTGTTCTATGACTACACGAGGAAAATGAAGAATGAAAGAAATGCAGATCTGCCAAATGACAGGGCGGCAGCAAATTCTTCACTCTTCACTCTTCACTCTTCACTAAAAATAGACCTCTATACCGCCTTGGCACAGCTCAAGCCCGACGAGCGCACGTGTATCACCTTGCAGCTCATTGACGGCTACGACATCCGCCAGGTGGCGAAGATTACAGGACTGAAGGAGGGTACGGTGAAGTCGCACCTCTCCAGAGGCAAGGAGAAAATGGCAAACTATTTAAGACAGAATGGATATGATAGAAGATAACGAGCGCCTGCTTCAGCAGTTTTTCAGCGAGGCGGCCAGTCAGCAGATAGATGACAACGGCTTTACGGAACGTGTCATGCAGCGCCTGTCATCAGCGGACGCTGAGCGTACGGCATTCGATGTGCAACGTGTTTCACGTCTGTGGACGTGGTTCTGCATCCTCTTGTTTGTGGTGCTCTTCATTGTGTGCCGTGGTTGGGAATTGCTCGCCGTCCATTTTGAGGTCATGCTGCGGACGATGGCTACACAGTCGTTCAGCATCAATCTGATGATGCTGTTCACCGTGGTCTTTGGTCTGCTCTTTGTCGGGGTAGGCGAGGTTATTTCTTCGGAAATAGTCCGTAAGTAGTGCGCAGCACGCGGAACTCCGTGCGGCGGTTCATCTGGTTACACTGTTCCTGCTGTTCTGCATCCTCCAACGTCTTGATGAATTCCTCCGTCAAGACGTCTTTTTCTTTCAGGAAGGGGTATTTCTCGGCGACTTTGCGCTTGATAGTCTTCGGCTTGCTTTCGCCGTAGCCCTTGGGTGTCAGGCGGTCGCTGGCAATGCCGTGCGCTATCAGGTATTTCACCACCGATTCGGCACGCCGTTGTGACAGCCGCTCATTATACTGGTCGGAACCCTTGTAGTCCGTGTGTGCAGAGAGTTCGATGGTGACGTGTGGGTTCTCGTTCAGCAGCTTCACCAGCTGGTCCAGTGCCTCGGTGGACTCAGGGCGCAGCGTGGCCTTGTCGAAGTCGTAGAAGATGTTGTCGATGAGTACGGGAGCCGTGATGGATGCCAGCGGGAACTGCAGCACATACTCTTCCGACTCCTTGACGGGTTCCACACGCAACTGCTCCTGATGGTTCAGGAATCCCTTGCACGTGCCGAGGAAAACGTAGTCCACTCCCGCCTTGATTTCCTGTGTGAACGACCCGTCGCCCTTGACGCTGAGCTTCAGGTTCGTGCCGTCGTTGCCCACCATATATACCTGTGCCGCCGTCAGCTCGTAGCCGTCCTGCTCGTACACCCAGCCCTTGACGGTCTGTATGATTTCCGGATTGTAGAACGAGTAGATATGATCCCATCCCTTGCCGTCGCCGCGGTTCGAGCAGAAGTAGCCTTGGTTCTTCAGCCCCTCGAAGGTCATGCCGAAGTCGTCACCATGTGAGTTCAGCGGATAGCCGGGATGCTCAATAAGGTAAAAGTGATCAGTGAAAAGTGAATAATTTGCTTCCGCTGTTTCTGTCAGCGAATCTTGTGCGGTAGCAAATTTTTCACTATTCACTATTACCTTTTCCCTCAATTTTGCAATATAGATGTCCAGTCCGCCCATGCCCTCGTGGCCGTCGCTCGAGAAGTAGAGATCGCCATTGGGACGGAAGGTCGGAAACATCTCGTCGCCAGGTGTGTTGATGGGTTCGCCAAGGTTCTCGACACCACCCACGCCATTGGTTGTCAACCGGACGCGCCAGATGTCGTAGCCGCCCATGCCGCCAGGCATGTTACTGGTAAAGTAGAGCCACTGGCCGTCGGGCGATACCGCAGGATGGGCAAATGCCGACAGCGTGTCACGAGTCAGTTTCAGCTCCGTGGCCTTGCTCCACGAGGCATCCGAGCGGTTCGAGGTCATGATGGTGGCATAACGCGGATAGTCCGGGTCGGTTTTGCACTGTGTCAGGTACATGGTTCTGCCGTCGGGCGAGAACGAGCAGGCACCCTCGTCGTAGTCGCTGTTCAGTTCGCTGTCGATGACTTCCGGGCGCTGCCACTTGCCCTTGTCGTCCTTTTGCGACATGAAGATGTCGGCGTTCTTGATGCCTGTGATGCCGCTGTACTCGTCGCCCTTCGCCTGGTTGCGCGTCGAGGAGAAGTAGAGCTGGTTGTTCTCCTCACCTGCAAGCATGGGCGAATAGTCCGAGCGGCGTGAATTAAACAGATTTTCGCGCTTCACGGTATAGTCTGAACCGTCTTTCTTCCACTGCGGTGCCTGCTGCGCTGAGCGCAAGCCTGTCCGCGCTAATACTTTGTAACCATTATCGTTAGGCAAGGAGTCGAGGGCTGTCTGGAACTCCTTGGCGGCATCTTTATAGTTGCCGTTCTTCATCAGCTGCTGGGCCAGACGCAGGTGTGTCAAAGAGTCCTCTTGCTTGTAGCGGATGGCGTTGTTATAGGCGGCAATGGCCTTCTGGGTGTAGTTGATGCGCCGGTAGCACTCGGCCAGCTTCAAGGCACGCTGACCGCGCAACTGGCGTTCTTTGGCCGGGGTCATGCTGTATGCTTTCTTATATTGTGTGGCGGCATCGTAGTATTCGCCTAATGCATAGAACTTGTCACCCTTTTTCACGGCCTGCTCAGCACCGCACCCCGTCAGGAGCACGGCCATGACTGCCATACATATAATAAGGTATAAGTTCTTACGCATACCTATTATAAACGCAACGCCTGCTGTTTTATTGTGTGTTGTTTAAGTTTCGCATTAATCCTGCATTTCCTGCATTTCCTGCACCTCTAACCACTCACCTTTTTAACTGAAGCAAGCGGAACTTGCGAGTGTTAATACAATTTAACTAAAGTATCAAAAAAGAGTACCAATGCTTGGTACTCGGAATATCAAGGCCTGATACTCTCAATACCAAGGCTGGATATTTGCAACACAATCGTTTACATTCATTTCGGAACGTCTTTGCTGCCGGGTCCACACTTCATCATAGTGCAGGAAATGCAGGAAATGCAGGAAATTTGTAGTTCATTGAAGGTTTAGCTCGATGGCCCGAAGGGGAAAGTCAATTATTAAAAATTTAATGCAAGAAACGATACGAGATAAAAGAATATTTCGTATCTTTGCAACCGAAACAGTATATGAAGTAACGATTATGGCAACACTGGTATTACAAATCCCCGACGAAAGCCTCGTCTCGAAGGTGAAACAGGCCTGCAAGATGATTGTTGGCGTGGCATCGGTAAAGGTACAGCGGCCTGCAAAGAAAAATGCGTCCGACATCACCAAGACCGCCGGTTATCGCGAGGCAATGGAAGATGTGAAGCACGGCAGAGTGCATCATGCCGACAGCGTTGATAATATGTTTAAGGACATATTAGGCGAGGACATCTTCAATGAAATTCGCAGAAGTCATGTATAGCATCGACTACACCACTCGCTTCAAGAAGGACTTGAAGCGCTGCCGAAAGCGGGGGCTTGATATTCAAATGATTCTGGATGCCATAGCCCTTCTTAGAACTACCGGCTCGCTGCCCGCCGAATATCACCCGCATCCACTGAAAGCCAGGATTAAAGGATCCAGAGGATGGGCTAATAAGTTGTCCTGAGTTGTTATTGTTGTCGTAAAATTCATGAGACATTTATGTTCAATTCGTGATAATTTATGTTGATAGAAATGAAGTGAACCCAGAAAGTTGGACACAACTTAAAGGTTCAAATGAAACGTAGTTACAGTCTAGAAAAAGTTATGTGCAATTGGATTTGTATTCCAAGGAGAGTCTGCTCGTTCTGTCTCTCGTAGATTTCATTTAGGTCATCACATTCTTTACGAATGGTTAGAAAGCTATAAACTCCAAGGTGTTGACGGTCTAAAATCTCATGGCCACAAGAAAAAAAGGTTGTCATATGAAGAAAAATGCAAGATTGTTCGTGAATATAAAGAAAGTAATTTAACTTTGTACCAGCTTTCTGTCAAATATGGCATATCCAACTCTACGATAAGTGTATGGGTAAAGTTGGCTGAGAGGGGAGGATATGGAGCACTGGAATCTCATAAATCCAGGCAATCTAAAACTGGTAAGCGTATGGTTAAACGACTTCCTAAAGAAGAGTACGAGAAAGAGAACGAGCGCCTTCGTAAAGAAAATGAGCGCTTAAGGCTGGAGAATCTCCTGCTAAAAAAAGTGAGAGCCTTAGTCGAGGAAAGAGAAGCCCGAGACAGAGCGATTGGGCGCAAGCCATCGAAGAACTAAGGCGTAACGAGCATGCAGACCTCAATCTGCTGTTGAAACTCAAACAGATGGCTCGCAGTACGTTTTACTATCATCTTAAGAACTGCAAGAAGAAAGACAAATATAGAGAAAAGAAAGATATGATATATACCATCTTCCATAAGCATAAAGGACGTTACGGCTATAGGCGTATTACGCTGGAGCTCCGTAATGAGAATCGTCTAATCAACCACAAGACGGTCAAGAAGCTTATGGATGAACTTGGACTGAAAAGCGAGGTGAGGAAGGTGAAATACCGTTCCTATAAGGGCGAAGTGGGTAAGACGGCTCCCAATATCATCGACAGGGATTTCACGGCAGAGAGGCCTTACCAGAAGCTTGCTACGGATGTAACTCAGGTGACGATAGATGGACGCAAGATTTACCTATCACCTATACTCGACATGTGTGATGGGGAGATACTTTCTTACACCATAACAGAAGTGCCAAACTTAGAGATGGTGATGAGTATGCTCAACCAGATGTATGAGCGCATTGACCTCCCTGAAGGTGTCATTTTACACTCTGATCAAGGATGGCACTATCAACATGCAGCCTATCAGAAAAGTCTCCAGAAGCACCACATTATCCAAAGCATGTCTCGTAAAGGGAACTGTCTGGACAATGCAATGATGGAAAACTTCTTTGGCCTCATGAAGTCAGAACTGCTCTATCCTGGTAAATACACATCGGCAGAGGTCTTCAAGAAAGACCTGATAGAATACATTGAATATTACAATAACGAGAGAATAAAGCTTAGATTAAATGGAATGAGCCCAGTACAATACCGGACTCAATTCCAAAAGAGCAATAGTGTTTAATCTGTCCAAACTTTGGGGTTCACTTCAAAATAATCCCCTGATTCCTGTTAAACACGAATTGCCATAAATTGAACATAAATTATTCACAAATTTAATGCAAGAAGCGATACGAGATAAAAGAATATTTCGTAACTTTGCAGCGGAAAGGCTGCGAGATTGAATAAACAATTAACAGATGAGCAAGTACGAGATTCCTTTTTTGACGGCGTGCATCAATGCTTTTGGGCGGCGCTTCTCCATGACGCGCCAGGCGGCGTTCCGCTATCTGCACGAGCACAAGGGGCTGGCGTTCCTTATTGAGTTCTACGACGTGGAGCATCTGCAGTCGATGGACGAGACCATTGACGACCTGCTCATCGTCTGTCAAAAGAATGGAGGGGCACTGGCATGACACTCTATCACGGCACCAACGCAGACATCGGTGCGATAGACCTCACACGGGGTTTGCGCCACAAGGACTTCGGAAAGGGTTTCTACCTGACGCCCGACAGGACGACTGCCGTCCGCATGGCGCAGAAGAAGGCACGGCTCTTCGGAGGTACGGCGACGCTGATTACATACGACATGGACGACGCTGCCATTCGGTCTAACCTTAAAGTGAAAATCTTCCCTGAGAAAGCCTGCGTGGAATGGCTTGTCTTCGTGGATGCTAACCGTGACAGGAAGACCGTCTCGCCCATTCACGACTACGACATCGTCATCGGCCCTATAGCAGACGACGGCGTTGTCCTTCAGCTCACGAACTTCCGCGAGGGCATCTACACCCCTGAGCAGGCCGCAGCCCAGCTACAGGACAAGTACCTCGACCAGCAATACTATTTCGGAACGGAGCAGGCCTTGCGTTTCCTCCGCAAAACAAACGTCGAAGCCCTATGAACCAGCCCAACCATCACCAGATAGCCACCTACCTCACCGACTACGCCCTTAGCGAGTTGGTAAAGTACGTAATGGAAGACACAGGCTGCTCCATCGAGCAGGCCATGGAACGCGTGTACAACTCTCCGCTGATGACGGCCCTGCAGGACGAGGAGGGCGAACTCTATGTGCAAAGTCCTGCGTATCTCTATGAGTTAATGCAGACGGAGGCAGCGCTCTAATCCTTCCCTTCTCTCCCATAAACCCCATTAAAACAAAAGACATTCGTCAAGCAGTGCATTTAACGATTGCCTTATCTAAGGATTAAAGGATCCAGAGGATGGGCTAATAAGTTGTCCTGGATTCCTGTTAAACACGAATTGCCATAAATTGAACATAAATTATTCACAAATTTAATGCAAGAAGCGATACGAGATAAAAGAATATTTCGTAACTTTGCACGCGATAACGATAAAAGGCAAACCTCACATGGGGTCTGTCCCCCTGTGAGTCAGCGAGCAGAGCTCGTAGGATAATTGATAATTATGCATTCGCTAGAAAAGAGGGGGTGAGGCAAACGGTGCGCCTTGCCCTCTTTTTTCTGCTCATTCAGCTAATTATCAAAATGCAAAAATGCACAAAAATTTACGGCATCATTGACGCCTACTTTCAAGAAAAATGCGTATCTTTGCACGCGCAACTAATAAGAATCAACTAATATGACACAAACAACAATCAAAGGCTTTTCAGTGCGGGTGGCGATGATGCTGCTCGTGATGATGCTCACGACGGTGACGGCGTGGGCGCAGGACAAAACGCTTTCGGGCAGCGAGAGCTACACGGCACAGGACGGCGACGTGCTGACAGGCTCGACATCGGGCACGGTGACGATTGCCAACGGTGCCAATGTCACGCTTAGCGATGTGACCATCACCGGCGGCATCGTCTGCGCAGGAACAGCGGAGATTACCCTTGTCGGTACGAACAGCGTGACGGGTGCAAGCTATAAGGCAGGCATACAGGTCGGCGGTTCAGGCACTACGCTCACCATCAACGGCGACGGTTCGCTGACGGCAAACGGCGGCAACCAATCCGCAGGCATCGGTTTGAGCTGTGCTTGGGACCCTGCCAATAACGTCATCGGTGGCGATATTGTCATCGAGGGCGGAAACATCACTGCCAACGGCGGCAGTCAGTGGGGCGCAGGCATCGGCACGGGCGTTATCTATGGTAACGGCAGCGCAAAGACCGCACGAATCGGCGATATCACCATCAAGGGTGGCTCGGTTAAGGCAACAGGCGGCTCGGAAGCTAACGGAATCGGAACTGGATATACCTACGGCGGCTGCACCAACACCATCGGCACGGTCACCATTTACGTCGGCATCGACAAGGTGGATGCATCGAGCATCAGGGACTTCGGCAGCGTGGTATATAAGCACGACGAGACCGACGTAACCGCTAACAAGTCTGACTACTTCACCATCACCGAGGACGGCAACCGCCGTGTTATTGAACCGAAAGATGATACCGACTACACCATTACCATTGCCAATGGCATCGAGCACGGTACGCTAGAGGGCGCTGCTACGGCTAAGTATACGGAGAAGGTGACGATAACTGCCACGCCCGACTTCGGTTATCGCCTGAGCAGGCTTGTTGTGAAGGACGCTCAGAACAACGACGTTGCGTCCACGGGCAACAGCTTCTTCATGCCCAAGAGCAATGTAACGGTAAGTGCAGTGTTTGAGCAAGGCACTCACGGCACAACGGAGTTTGCGTGGGGATATATTGAATCAGGTGTTTTTGTGACGGAGGCCACCATCTACGACGGTGTGACAACGGTAAATCTTCAGCAGGGCAAAGAATACTATATTGGTAAAGATTATTATGAAGTCGAACCGGGAATTGGGGATTACGAAAATACATTCCGTTTGGATGAAGACCCAGGAACGTTTGGCAGAGACATTCCGTATTCAGGCGGAACGGGTTCATTTATGATGGGCGGCTTCGGCAAATTCAGGCTTAATGGCGATGCTGGCTTCTACGACATTACAATGACCGATGTCGGCAACGGCAAGTGGAGCGTTTCTATTCTGAAAACTGTTGCCGTAATGGATGCTGTTCCCGACCAGACCTACACGGGCAGCGCCATCACCCCCGAACCGCTCGTCATAGCCGGTTCGCTCAGCCTCACCAAAGGCACGGACTACGAGTATTCCTACACGAATAACACCAATGTCGGCACGGCAACCGTCACCGTCACCTTCCAAGGCGACTACGCATCGCTGGGCAGTGTGGAGAAGGAGTTTACCATCGTATGGTCTGAGACCGACACCGATGAGTACACCATACACAATGCCGCAGAGTGGAACGTATTCTGCGACTGCCTCAACGACAACGACACCTACAACCGCTTCAGCGGCAAGACCGTCCGCCTCGGCGACGACATCACCGTCACGCGCATGGCGGGCAGCGGCGACAACCCCTTCTGCGGCAACTTCGACGGCGGCGGCAATACGCTGACGTTCACCGCCACCGCCGCCGACAACTACTGCGCACCGTTCCGCAATGTGAAGGGCGGCAGCGACGAGGACCATGCCATCACCATCAGCAACCTCAATGTCAAGACCACCATCACGGCGACTGACTATCGCCATGCGGCCGGACTCATCGCCCTGCAATGGGGCCACGTCAACGTCAGCGGCATCAACGCTACGGTCAACATCAGCAGCACCGTGGGCACCAGCAACCCCCACGACCTCTATCCCGCCGCGCTCGTCAGCCAGGCATCGTCCAGCAACGGCGGCACGCTGACCGTCACCGGCTGCACCGCCACCGGCACCATCAGCACCGACGGCAAGTACGCCGCCGGACTCGTAGGCATCGTGCAGGGCACGGCCAGCATCAGCGACTGCATCAGCAGCGTCACCATCAACAGCAGCATCAAGGGCGACGGCACCCACGGCGGCATCGTTGCCGTAGTCACCGGCTCGGGTACCATCACGGGCTGCGTGTTCAACGGCAAGCTGCTCACCGTCAACACGGGCGAGACGGCCACCGGCAACTGCGCCGGCTTCGTTGCTTGGGGCAACGGCACCATCAGCAACTGCCTCTACGCCCCCGCCGCCATTGAAGGCGACGAGGCCGAGGTGGTGGCTGGCACGGGCGACTATCCCAGCGGCACCTTCTACCGTGGCACAGCGCCCACCGTCACCAACTGCTACTACACTCGCCTGTTAGGCAACGCGCAGGGCAAGGCTCCGCTCGCTGTCACGGCGGGCGATAACGTCATCATCGAGGCCATCAGCCCCGTGGGAGAGCCTACCAGCACTGACGGCTACAACGGCTTGTACAGCGTCAGCGGCATCACGGCCTACGCCAAAGGCATCACCCGCACCGTGGAGGAGACCACCACGTTCTACTACGGTCAGGGCGACGACGTCAGCCTGACGCTTACGAGCAGTGCCCCCGTAGGCTATGCGTGTGTCTATACCCCTACCTCGGGCTCCATCAGCGGCTCGGACAACCCCTACACGCTGCGCATGCCCAACCGCGACGTCACCATCAGCCGTTCCCTCCGCTCCACCGGTAAGACTGTCGATGTCAGCTATATGCTCGCCGACGGCACCCCCCAGACCGCCCAGGCCATCGCCCTTGACGGCACGGAGACCAGCCACGGCCAGAGCAATCAGGAGAAGTGGTACTTTGTCGGCACCGACATCAGCCACGCCCAGCCCCTCACCCTCTACGGCAACGTCCACCTCATCCTCGCCGACGGCTGTAACATGAGCGTCACCACCACCGACGACTACTGCATCTACGCCGACGGCCACAGCCTCCACATCTACGGCCAGACCGAAGGCACCGGCATCCTCAACGCCCGTACCCAGGGCAGATACTCCGTGATAGGCATCTTTGACGGCATCCTCGGCATCCACGGCGGCAACGTCACAGCCACCGTCGGCGGCACTTCCAATGCCATCTACGTGGAGGAAACCACCGACGGCTACGCCCTCATCATTGACCGAGGCACCCTCACCGCCACCGCCTCCAGCGGCGCCAACAGCGGCGCCGGCATCTGCATCAGCGGCGGCAATGCCTGCATCAACGGCGGACAAGTCGAAGCCACCGGAGGCAACGGCGGAATAGACGTAATGGATTATAGCACCGCCATTCCCGGCACCCTGACCCTCGGCGGCGGCACCCTCAAGGTCTCTCGTTTCAATATGAATAGCGGCTACTCCTATGCCGGCACCCTCGCCGTCGCCGACGGCTATACCTACACCGACGGCACCACGCTCTACAACTCCGCCACCCCCTCCGCCACCCTCGCCGCCCTCACTAACGTCACCCTGCAGCCCTGCGCCGTAGCCACCTTCGCCCCCGCAGGCTTCTGCACCTACTATCATAGTAAGTTCGACGTCAAGCTGCCCGAGGGCGTCAAGGCCCGCATCGTCACTAGCAAGGGTAGCGCAGAAGGGACGCTGACCTACGAGACCATTGCCGACGGCGACACCGATAATAATAAGGTGGTGCCCGCCGGAACCGCCGTGATGCTGCAGACGGAAAAGAGCACCGAGGCGCAGCAGAAGACGCTGACGCTGGCTGCCCACGGCGCCAACTCGCCTGCCGCTCCCACGCTGAACCTGCTACACGGCAGCGACGTTGAAGGCACAACCACCGGCGACGGCAAGCACTATAAGCTGACCTACGGCAACGACAACACCCCGAACGCCGACGTTTTCGGCTGGTACTGGGGCGCCGCCGACGGCGCCGCCTTCACTCAGGCTGGCCACAAAGCATGGCTGGTGCTACCCGCAGATGCCTATGCCCGCTCGTTCTTCGGCCTGCCCGACGACGACACAACTTCGATAATTGAAAATGGAAAATTGAAAATTGAAAATTCCAATTCCGATGCGTGGTATGACCTCAGCGGTCGCAAGCTTGATAATGGTCAACGTTCAATGGTCAATGGTCAATGGTCAAAGGTCAATGGTCAATGGTCAAAGGGCATTTATATCCGCGGCGGCAAGAAGATAGTGATTAAGTAAATGAACGACAAAAGATAATATATTAACGACAACTATGACAACATGGGACATTTAGAGGCCCCCGCCAATCGGGGGACGGCTATCATGCAAGGGGTAAAAAGTTGTTCTATGTTGTTTAAGTTGTCGTAAAAAAAAAGCATTATGAACAAGAAAACATACATGAAGCCTGCGATGCAGGTCAAGAAGATACAGCAGTCTAACATCATCTGCGGCAGTCCCGGCACCAACGACGAGGTCAGCGACAAGCCCAGCTATGCCCGCGGCGGCTGGGGCGACGACGCTGACTGGGACGACGACGAGGACTAACCGCTACTTCTTTCTTTTTTTCTTTTCTTCTTCGGGGGGAAGAACGGTGATGCGGCGGTTGGTGGGGTCCGTCATCACGTCGTGAACGATGTCGGTGACTTGAGCCTTGAGCTCGTTGATGAACTGCTGGGCGTCGTATTTCTGGTGCTCGATGTCGCGCAACTTCTTCTCCCAGATACCAGTCAGTTCACAACTCTTGAGCAGGTCTTCACGGATGAGGTCGATGAGTTCGATGCCCGTAGGTGTGGCCACCAGTCGCTTGCGCTCACGACGGATGTAGTGGCGCTTGAAGAGTGTCTCGATGATGGAAGCGCGACTTGATGGACGGCCGATGCCGTTTTCCTTCATGGCGGCACGCAGCGTCTCGTCTTCTACGAACTTACCCGCCGTTTCCATGGCCCTGAGCAGCGAGGCCTCGTTATAATACGGCGGGGGTGTGGTCATCTTTTCCGTCAGCGTGGGCTTGTGGTCGCCCGATTCGCCTTTGACAAAGGTGGGAAGGGTGCGCTCCTCGTCGTCTTGCTTCTTTTCGTCATCCTCCGTTTCAACCTTGGACTTTTCCCTGACCACGCGCCAGCCCGGCTCGAGGATTTCCTTGCCAGTGGCTTTAAATTCAATGGGAGCCCCCCCTACTGCCCCCGAGGGGGCTTCATTAGTTGTTAGGGCATTGGTGTCCCCCACGGGGGACGAAAGGGGGGCAACCTCACCTAGAACCGTTGTCGTGGAGAAACGGCAGTCGTCAAGGAAGACGCCGATAAAGCGACGTGCCACGAGGTCGAAGACCTTCTGTTCGGCATCGCTCAGGTTCTGGGGAATGACCCCCGTGGGGATGATGGCATGGTGGTCGGTGACCTTCGACGTGTCGAACACGCGCTTGCTCTTCTTCAGCGGCTTGCCGCCGATGGGTTTGATGTATTCCGCATAGACGGCGTTACCATAGAACTTGGTCTGGTAGAGACCATTCAGCGTCTGCGGACATTTGGCATAAATGTCGTCACTCAGGTATTGTGTGTCGACACGGGGATAGGTGGTGTATTTGCGTTCGTAAAGCGCTTGGATGAGATTCAGGGTCATCTCAGCCGAGAAGCCGAACTTACGGTTGCAGTCGACCTGCAGCGACGTGAGGTCGTAGAGCTGTGGCGGCTGTTCCTTGCCCTCCTTCTTTTCCACCTTGGTGACGGTGAAGGGCTTGCCCTCGATGAGTGCAAAGGCCTGTTCGCCTTCCTCCTTCGAGGTGAACTTCCCTTTAGTAGCCGTAAATGTCGTATCGCGGTAGACAGTAGCCAACACCCAGTATGGCTCGGGCTTGAAGTTGTCGATTTCCTTCTGGCGGTTGACGATGAGGGCGAGGGTAGGTGTCTGCACACGACCGATGCTCAGCACCTGACGGTTCTGGCCGTACTTCAAGGTGTAGAGGCGCGTGCAGTTCATGCCTAGCAGCCAGTCGCCGATGGCACGGCTCAGTCCAGCCATGTAGAGCGGCTGATAGTCCTGTTGGTCTTTCAGGTTCTGGAAACCCTCGCGGATAGCTTCGTCGGTCATCGACGAAATCCACAGACGGCTGACGGGACATTTCGCCCCGGCCTTCTGCATCACCCAGCGCTGGATGAGTTCACCCTCCTGACCGGCGTCGCCGCAGTTGACGATACGCTCGGCCTGTTGCATCAGCCCCTCGATGATGGCAAACTGCTTCTTGATGCCTTGGTCGTCGATGAGCTTGATGCCGAAGCGGTCAGGAATCATGGGCAATGACGTCAGACTCCACGACTTCCACATCGGTGTGTAGTCGTGGGGCTCCTTCAGCGTACACAGGTGGCCGAACGTCCATGTCACCTGAAAACCGTTACCTTCCATATAGCCGTCGTGTGACGACGTTGCCCCGATAATTCGTGCAATGTCGCGTGCCACACTCGGCTTCTCTGCGATACATACTATCATAGTTCAGTGCTTAATGCGCCTGCAAAAGTACGATTTTTTGACGACAACTGATACAACTTGGACAACTTTTTTCCTAGTACCCAAGCGTTTCGCCCACTAACACGACGATGATGCGCCCGGGTTTGCTGCTGTTGCGGAGGAAGTGGACATAGTTGCAGATGCTCTGGGGGGAGTTGCAGTTGTGGCACACGCCATCCTTCTGGCAGGGTGTGTCAATGTCGAAGCGGGCAGCATTGATGGGCGAGGCCGTCGAGCGAGCACGCTTCAGAGCAGCCTCCACGTCCTGCGCCACCTTGTTCATGCCGACGACGAAGATGACGTGCTGTGGTCCCCATGTGATGGCTGCCACGCGGTTGCCGTTGCCGTCGATGTTGATGATGACGCCATCCTCAGAAATGGCATTGGCCGAAGACAGGTAGTAGTCGGCATGGAAGGCGCGGAAGTACATCTCCTGCTTCTCTTCGGCGGTTGTCACGGTGTCGCGGTCCCACACGTCCAAGGTGCCGCGACCTTTCAGCATCTCGGGGATGCCCATGTCGCGTACGGTCATCGTGCCGCCCCACGTCACGCTGCTGCCGTCGGGTATCAGTTCGTTCACTCGCTGCCGGGCTTCATCAGCCGTGGCGTAATAGTATGCCTCGAAATGGCGACGTTGCAGCTGCTTCACCATCTTGGCGCCCAGCCGCTCGTTTCTTTGTTCTGTTGGTGTCATCATTATGAATTTCAGGTGAATTAAATGTTGTCTGAGTTGTCCAAGTTGTCGTTCATTAATGTCAACGGAGATGGCGTTTGAAGAATTCGAGGGCACGGCGCTGGGCTTCGCGGGGACAGCTATGGGGCATGTCCCAGATTTCCGTTTCCAACTTGTCGGCAGCACCCTGACTCTGCCATACGTCGTGCATGATGCGGAAGGCCTTCTCGACACCAGGCACGGGGAACAGCTTGTCCTGTGCTCCGTTGATGAACAACATGGCATTAGGACAGGCGAGGCTGGCCACATGAGGATAGTCGAGCCAGCGGCGCAGACCAGGGAAACAGTTGGCAAAGCCACCATTCTCCGTGCGCTGATATTTGAACGACATCTGTTCGTCGGTGGTCACCATCCAGCAGATGGGGACGGCAGCCTTGATACGGTCGCTCAGGGCGGCAAGCATCCAGGAACGGTAGGCTCCCATAGACCATCCCGTACAGCCTATGCGGTTGGCGTCCACCTCAGGCATGGAGGCCAGAAACTCGGTGGCGGCAATGTCGTCGTAGGTCATATACGCCGAGAGGTCGATGCCGTACATCATCATGTTGCCGGCTATCATGTCGTAGCGGTCGCGCCGAGCGCCTTCCTGTTGTCCACGCTCGCCCCACATGGGAGCGTCTGTCGACAGCACCACGAAGCCGTTCTTCGCCAGATAGTCGCCAAAGAATTGTCCCTCGTAGCCTGCCAGCCACTCGTCGGCATCACGGATGACTGTGGAATCTTCGCAGGCCAATGGCCGTATCATCTTCTCCTTGCCAATGAACAGGTGGGCACCGTGGTCGTGCAGGGCATTGACGGCAGGGAAGGGCCCCTTACCGTCGGGAATCAGCACGTAGGCCGGTACGGTATAGTAGCGCGAGAGGCGTATCTCTAACTTTCGCGCCTTATAACCGTCACGCTGCTCCTCAAAGAGCATTTTCGCTTCATAGCCGCCTGCCGGTGCCGGGGGCGGTGTCAGCATGCAGTCGAACACCTTCTGGCGGGCTGTGCGCTTCCATTCGCTGAAGTCGGTGATGGTACTGTTGCCCCATGCCAAGGGGTAGGTAAGGTCTGCCAATAGTGACTCGGCATAAGCAGGCAGGTTGCGCTTGAATTCATAGCGTTCGCGCTGTTGAGCATTCGCCGTGAGCCCGACGATCAGGCTCATGGCGATGATAAGATGTCGCATATTTCTGAGTTTAATAAGCGTGGTCGTCGGTAATATCCTCGCGGGTAAGCTTCTTCTTGTCGATGGACCGCCAGGCATAGACGATGTAGGCGAGTACAAAGGGTACTAGGAACGATACGTAGAACATGGTACGCAGCGTAAACTCACTGCTGCACGAGTTGGCCAGCGTCAGCGACGACTGCAGGTCAGCCGTGGAGGGGTAGTAGGCGGTGCCGTTCCAGTCTGCCACCAGCAGCAGGGCCAGGACTACCAACACCACACCGATTCCGGCAGGCCAGATGCCACTGAAAGTGAAAAGGGAAGAGTGAATAGTGAAAAATTCGCTGCCGCGCAGCCACTCTGTGGCAATTCCCCATAACACCAGCACCACACCTATTAATAATAAGATGAGCAGGTACCACATGTCAAGCAGGTTGTGCAGGTACTTATATGGTTCCATGAAGATGCCCCCCGTTGCCGGATCATAAGCGTAGCCGTCCTTCAGCAGCAGGTGGACCAGATAGGCCACAAAGAGGATGAGGAAGGGTATGGCGGCACCGATGAGCCGTACGCTGCCGCGAGAGCGGATGTCCTCGTCGTTGACGTTGTTCACCACATAGAGGATGCCCAGCACTCGTGCCAGGAACATGACTGCCAGTCCGAAGACAAGCACCCACGGGTTGAGCAGGGCGTCAAGACCGTGTGAGGCATTGGCCCAGCGACTGATAATCGGCGTGATGACCCCGTTGTCAACCAGGTTTTCCTTGGCGACGATGAAGTTGGAACCCTCAAAGAAGGTGGCTACGGCACCGCCCAGCAGCAGCGGACCTAACAGACCGTTGATGACGAGGAACCACTGGAATGTCTTAGGGCCGAGGAAATTGCCGAGCTTGTTCTGGAACTCGTAGCTGACGGCCTGCAGGACAAAGGTGAAGAGGATAATCATCCATAGCCAGTAGGCACCGCCGAACGAAGTACTGTAGAACAGGGGGAACGAGGCGAAGAACGCGCCGCCGAATGTGACGAGGGTGGTGAACGTAAACTCCCACTTGCGACCTGTGGAGTTCACAACCAGTCGTTTGCCTTCCTCCGTCCAACCCAATGAGCGTATCATGGAGTTGGCACCCTGTACGAACATCAGAAAAACTAATAGCGCACCGAGCAGGCTCACGATGAACCACCAGTAGTGCTGTAAAAAATCGTATGTCATGATTTGGGTCCTTTCTTGATTTGTTTCAACATAATGTTAATTTCTACTGCCAGCATCAGGGTGAAGAGAACGAGGAAGAGGCAGAATGTCAGGGCGATGCTGGTGCCGTTGATGTCACTGACGGCTACCCATGTGGGCAGCATGTCCTGGATGGTCCATGGCTGACGTCCGAACTCAGCCACGAGCCAGCCGCTCTCTGAGGCAATGTATGCTAGCGGCACGAGGGCGATGGCCACCCAATAGTGCCAGTTGGGAAGTCCTGTGATGTCATGGCAGTCGGCCTTGGTCTCAGGCAGCAATCCGACTGATGCCAGCAGGCGGCGGGTGATGACGGAGAGAACAGGAATCTCGAAACTGAGGATGGCCATGATGATAAAGTAGACGATGAACAGACAGCCCAGCCCTACCATTATGCGAAAAGCCCAGAAGTTAATGCCGATAGGAGGTACGACATCCTTCTTGTCTTTCACGTAGCCGTAGCCGAAGTAGGGCATGTTTTCTTTAAGTGAAGAGTGAAGAGTGAGGAGTGAAGAATCACGCTGCGCTTGAGCCTGGGCGGTAGCAAATTTTTCACTATTCACTTTTACCTCTTCCTTCAGCTTACGGTACTCCGCAAGCGCAGTGATGGCCTGTTTGCCGCGTGCTATCTTCTCGTCGACAGACGGCTCTTGCGTACCGTCGGGACGGGTATAGCCGTTCAGAATGTCGTTGATGCCAGGCACGTAGCCGTGAGGGTCGTTCGTTGCCATGATGCTCAGTGCGTAGGGCATGTCAATCTTTAGCGGAGCCTCCTGTAGGTTCTCGTAGTCAGGCTGCTGTAGGGGGTTCACCCATGCTATGGCCGTCAAACCTTGGTCGGTGCCGCCATTGTAGAGCGCTTCCATGGCTGCCAGCTTCATGGGCTGGTACTTGGCCACCTGTTGTCCGCTGACATGGCCCGTCATGGCTGCACCCACCGTGGCGATGAGGCCCACAATGACTGCCACCCTAATGCTTGCCTTGGCCAGACGCTCCTCACGACGCTTCATGAGATACCAGCATGAGACGGCTACGACGAAGATAGCACCGATGATCCATGCCGAGATGACCGTATGGCAGAACTTGCCAACGGCAAAAGGTGACAGAGCTACGTCGAGGAAACTGACCATTTCGTTGCGCATGGTGTCGGCATTGAACTCACAGCCTACAGGGTACTGCATCCACGCGTTGGCTACCAGAATCCACCATGCCGAAATGGTAGCACCCAAGCCCGTCAGCCAGGTGGCAGCGAGATGGAAACCCGGTGACACTTTCTTCCAACCGAAGAACATCACGGCTACGAAGGTCGATTCCATAAAGAAGGCCAGGATGCCTTCCACGGCGAGAGGGGCGCCGAAGATGTCGCCCACAAACCAAGAATAGTTCGACCAGTTGGTGCCGAACTCGAACTCGAGGATGATGCCCGTAGCCACACCCATGGCAAAGTTGATGCCGAAGAGACGTTGCCAGAACTGCGCCGTGTCGCGCCAGAAGGTGTCAACCATAGCACCCTCAGAGCGTTTGAGCGTGCGATACCAGAAGGTTTCGCAGATTCCCATAATGACTGCCAGTCCGAGCGTCAGCGGCACGAACAGCCAGTGGTAGATTGCCGTGAGCGCAAATTGTGCTCTTGCCCAGTCAATGGCGCCGGCATCGATGTTTAGAAGTAGGTTTGTCATGTAGTATTAAGTTTTGAGTTTTAAGTTTTGAGTTATCGTTATCGTTTCAACATCTGGGTCGCAACGAAGTCCGCTTCTTGGCCCTTGTCGGCATGTTCCTTGATAAAGTTGGGGAAGAAGAAAAGCTTCAGAACCACGAAGATGATGAACAGTTTGATGAGGATGATGGCCCACAGCGTGCGCCCCAGCGTCATCTGACGAAAACCGTCATAATAGAGGTCGAAAACCTTATGTAGAAAGCCCTTCGTAGCCATCAGCCCGTTTACGTTTTCGTTTTCGTTTACGTTAATAACGTTGCAAATATAGTGAAATATTCCTAAACTTCCAAGTTTTCTTTGCTGTTTCATGGAAAAAAACTAATTTTGCACGAAATTTTGCGCATCAATATGAATAAGAAAGTATTATCAGTAGTTATTGCTGTTTTTGTGTTGCTGTTAGCAGGAATAGGCTATCTGGGCTATAACCTGATGCAGGAGAAACAGGCCAATCAGGACATGCAGGAGCTGGCTGCCTTGGACAAGCAGGAGATGGAGAAAGAATATCAGGACTTTGCAGCTCAATATAGCGAGATGAAGACCTTCATCAAGAACGACTCTATCATTGCTGAACTGACGGCTGAGCAGGAGCGTACACAGAAACTCCTGGAAGAGTTGAAGCGTACCCATGCTAGTGATGCTGCCGAGATTACGCGACTGAAGAAGGAGCTCGCCACCGTCCGTGCTGTACTGCGCTCGTATGTCATCCAGATTGACTCGCTCAACCGCCTGAACCAGAACTTGATGGACGAGAACGACCGCGTGCGTAACCAGTTGGCGGAAAGCACCCAGCAAAATCAGGAACTGTCTTCCCAGAAAGCTTCCCTGTCAGAGAAGGTGGCTATTGCTGCCCAGCTTGACGCTACGGGTATTACACTGACACCGTTAGACAAGAAAGGCAAAGCCGAGAAGAAGATAGCCAAGGCCAGGACGCTCGCCGTAGGCTTTACCATCACCAAGAACGTAACTGCAT
>JAEEGH010008223.1_pt1 | contig 24747 bp, 12 predicted proteins | sample 9134181 | NCBI WGS metagenome assembly JAEEGH01 (sample SAMN16246544, study PRJNA631951) | gut metagenome | biome: gut microbiome; feature: rumen; material: DP-attached | host: Bos | place: Iran: Karaj | collected 2018-10
ACTTGATCGTCCGAGTTTGGGGCTGGAGCGGCTATTTCGTCGAATTGGACAAGCCGTATCAGGACCATGTCATCAAACGCGTCGAAATGACGATGTGAGAATGGAAACGATCCTTCAAGATTCTCCACAGGCCATCAGCCGCGCCGCCGCCGAACTGCGGAGCGGCCATGTCATCGCCGCCCCGACGGAAACCGTCTATGGGCTGATGGCTCTTTGGAAATCCGCCGCTGCGCGGCAGGAAATCTACCGTCTGAAACATCGCCCTGCGGATAAACGCCTCCAGATGCTCGCGCCAGACGTCGAAACTGCTGTCATGGCAGGTTTGAAGCCAAACGCCATGCTCAAAAAAATTGGCGACGCCTTCTGGCCTGGCCCGCTGACCGTCATCGTCGAAGCCAACGACGGTGATACCATTGGTTTACGAATTCCCAACCATCCGTTTATTCTCAAGCTTTTGCGCGAACTCGGCGAGCCGTTGGCCGCCACATCCGCCAATTTGTCTGGAACGCCCGCCGCTATCACGCCATCCGACGCCGTCGCAAATCTGGATGGCCGCCCCGCCCTGCTCATCAATGGCGGCGAAGTCACCGTCACAGGCGGCGCGTCATCCACCGTCGTCTCAATCGTCGGCGGTGAATTGAAAATTCTTCGCCAAGGTCCTGTCACTCAAGAAGATATCCAAAAAGTATTGGGCGGCTAAGCCGCCCATTTTTCAATTCACATCACGGAGCATTCACATGGATTCATTGTACCAGAAAGACCAATCCGTCCCGTTTGAAAAGATTTTCGCCAATCCAGGTTCGCTTTACCGCGACACGCCGTTTTGGGCATGGAACTGCAAGTTGGAGGAAGGCCAATTGCGGCGGCAGATCGCCGTCTTCCAAGAAATGGGCATGGGCGGCTTCCACATGCATTCCCGTACAGGCATGGGAACTCCCTATCTGACAAAGGAATTCATGGAACGCGTAGATAATTGCGTCGATGAAGCGAAAAAGCGCGACATGCTGGCATGGCTGTATGACGAAGACCGCTGGCCGTCCGGTGCCGCAGGCGGCATCGTCACGAAGAATCCGAAATTCCGCGCTCGCCATCTGGAAATCCGTTTCAAGCCGTTGGAAACGCCACCGAATCCAGAAAACGATAATTCAGGCCGCCTCCTCGCCTGCTATCTCGTCAAATTGGATGACAATGGCTGTCTTGCGGAATACAAAAAATGTGATGCACAAGACGACACACCAATCGGCTTCCGCAAGATCTTCTGCTATCTGATGGTCTCCAACAAAGACTCATGGTACAACGACCAAACATACGTCGATACGCTCAACCCGCGCGCCATACAGGAGTTCGTCAACGTCACGCATGAAGCCTACCGCAAAAGCATCGGCAAAGAATTCGACAAAACCGTTCCCGCCATTTTCACAGACGAGCCGCAGTTCACACGCAAAAGCTCTCTGACGTTTGCGCAGGAAGAGAAAATCGTCAATCTCCCGTTCACGGATGACTTCCCTGAAACGTACAAGGCGGCGTACGGTGTCGATTTCTATGACACGCTGCCCGAACTCGTCTGGGAGTTGCCCAATGGCAAGTATTCTCTGTCCCGCTATCGTTTCCATGACCATGTGGCTGAACGCTTTGCCGCCGCCTTCGCGGACACCATCGGCGACTGGTGCAAAAAGAACAACCTCCGCAGCACAGGTCACATGATGGAGGAACCAACACTTACATCGCAAACAGCGGCTCTTGGTGAAGCCATGCGTAGCTACCGCGGGTTCCTCCTCCCTGGCATCGACACACTCTGCGACTGCCAAGAACTCTCCACCGCCAAGCAGGCCCAATCCGCTTCTCGTCAGTTCGGTCGCGGCGGCGTTCTCAGCGAACTCGATGGCGTGACCGACTGGGACTTCAACTTCATGGGACACAAAGGACATGGCGACTGGCAGGCCGCCTTGGGCGTGACCGTCCGCGTCCCGCATCTGGCTTGGACGTCCATGGCGGGTGAAGCGAAACGCGACTATCCAGCCTCCATCCATTACCAGTCATCATGGTACAAGAAATATCCTGTCATCGCGGATCATTTCGCCCGCGTGAACGCCGCCATGACACGCGGCAAGGCTGTTTCGCATATTGCAGTCGTCCATCCCGTCGAATCCTTCTGGCTTCTCTGGGGGCCGCTTGATCAGACATCCGTCGCACGGCAGCAGGCAGAGGAAAACTTTGGCAATCTCTTCGAATGGCTGCTCAAAGGACTGCTCGATTTCGACCTTCTCGCCGAATCGCTTCTGCCAATCCAAAACGTCCATGTCGAAGGCAAAGAGCTCTGCGTTGGCGACATGAAATATTCAACGGTTCTCGTTCCGCCGTGCATCACGCTCCGCTCCTCCACGTTAAAGATTCTGGAAGACTTCCGCGCCGCAGGGGGCGATGTCATTTTCGCTGGTGATATCGCGCCGTTGTGCGATGCGGAACCGTCCAAACGCGCCGCGAAACTCGCCGCAAACTGCCGTCAGACGATGTTCACACGCGCCGCCCTGCTCGCGGCTTTGGATTCTCGTCGTGAATTGAAAGTCCTCAGCAAAGCCCGCGGCGCAGCTATTGGCGGACTGCTCTACCAATTACGCGAACAAGACGGCGTCCGTTATCTTTTCCTTACGAGAACGGATCGCTACGGCAACGTCGAAACCTCCCGCGTCATGCTCAAAGGCTCATGGCAACTGGATTATCTGAATACATCCAATGGTTCCATCACGCCGCTTCAGGCAGATGTCGCCAACGGTTGGACGACGCTCGAAACGGAAATCTACCCACACGGCCATCTGCTCCTTCGTCTCACGCCGTCCGACATGAGCAACGGCAGTCCAATCCCACGCTTCGCCATCAATCAAGGTGTCATCGAATCCAACATCGTCACACGAGTCAAAGGCGACTGCATTCCTATCACGTTGGATGAACCGAATGTTCTCGTGCTCGATGAACCAACATGGAAGCTCAACAACGGCGAATGGCAGCCTTCGGAGGAAATCCTCCGGCTGGACAACCGCGTCCGCGCATTGATTGGCCTCCGCCCGAAGACCGGCCATATCGTCCAACCATGGGTCTATCCCGTCTCGCCGAAAGTCCACGGCACGCTGACGTTGAAATTCACCATTCATTGTCAGGCATATGTCGGACAGCCATATCTCGCTCTCGAACAGCCGCAACAAACCACCATCTTTCTGGATGGCAACATGATAGATTTTGAAGACGCAGGCTACTGGACGGACGAATGCGTTCGCAAGACTGCGCTGCCGCCACTCAAGCCCGGCGACCATGTCATTCAAATCATCCGCGACTATCGCGATGACACCGACATCGAACGAATGTACCTTTTGGGCGATTTCGGCGTGAAGGTCGAAGGCGACCGTTTGACCGTCGTCGAGCCTGTCCGCACGCTCCATTGGGGCGATGTCGCGCCGCAAGGTCTTCCGTTCTACGGCGGAAACATCACCTACCACACGACGTTCGCATTAGCGGAGGAAAAGAACGCGTCGCTCCGTCTCCCATCGCGGCAGGCGGATTTCAGCCCCGAACTTTGGGGACGGCAGGCCGCTCGCGAAATCGACTTTGCCTCCTTCCGCGGCACGCTCGTCGGCGTCGCGTTGGACGGCAACGTCGTCGGCGACATCGCCTTCTCGCCCTTCCAACTCAATCTCGGCAAGCTGTCCGCTGGAGAACACAAGCTCGATCTCACGCTTTACGGCAACCGCGCCAACTCCTTCGGTTGCATCCATCTGGGCGGACGCATCCGCTGGATCGGCCCCAACGCGTGGCGGACGCAGGGTGACATGTTCACTTACGATTACTTCCTCATTCCGCTCGGAATCATGAAATCGCCGTTCATTCTCAACGCATAAAAGAATGAAAAACGATAAAAGCGGTTTATATTAATAGATTTCACTTAAACACATCATTCGTTTCAACCATTCACCCAACACACGGAGAATCATCATGAAAATCGTACTCGCATATTCCGGCGGTCTGGACACGTCCTGCATCCTCAAGTGGTTGCAAGAGACATACAATGCCGAAGTCATCACCTACTGCGCGAACGTCGGTCAGGAAGAAGAACTGGACGGCCTTCATGAAAAGGCCTACGCCACTGGCGCTGTCAAATCCTACATCGAAGACTTGACAGAAGAATTCGCAAAGGACTACATCTTCCCGATGTTCCAGGCCAACGCCATCTACGAGAACATGTACCTCCTCGGCACGTCCATCGCCCGCCCGCTCATCGCGAAACATCTCGTCGATGTCGCGAAAGCCGAAGGCGCTGAATACATCTGCCACGGCGCGACGGGCAAAGGCAATGACCAGATCCGTTTCGAACTGTCCGCCTACGCGTTGAATCCGGACATCAAAGTCATCGCCTGCTGGCGTACGCCCGAATGGAAATTCCGCTCCCGCACGGATTTGATCAACTACGCGCATGAGCACAAGATTCCAATCACCGTCTCCGCCGCGAAGCCCTACTCCATGGACCGTAACCTCCTGCACATCTCCTTCGAAGGCGGCGTATTGGAAGATCCGTGGCAGGAAGCCCCCGAAACATGCCATGTTCTGACGACGCCTGTCGAAAAGGCTCCCGACCAGCCCGAATACGTCACCATCGAATTCGTGAAAGGCATTCCTGTCAAAGTCAATGGCAAGGAACTCAGCCCCGCCAATCTCATGCGCGAACTCAACCGCCTCGGCGGAAAGCATGGCGTCGGTCGCATCGACATCGTCGAGACGCGTTACACGGGCATGAAGGACCGCGGCGTCTATGAGACCCCCGGCGGAACCATTCTCTTCCATGCCCACCGCGCGTTGGAATCCATCTGCATGGACCGCGAAGTCATGAGCATGCGCGATCAACTCATCCCGCAGTACGCCAACATGGTCTATAACGGTTTCTGGTTCTCGCCCGAACGCGAATTCCTCCAGGCCGCCATCACGGAAAGCCAAAAGAACGTCACCGGCGAAGTCCGCGTCAAGCTCTACAAAGGCAACTGCTTCATCAGCGGCCGCCGTTCCCCGTACACGCTTTACGATTCGGAAGTCGTCACCTTCGAAAAGGACAACGTTTATAATCAGGCGGACGCCACTGGCTTCATCGCCCTCAACGCCCTCCGTCTGCGCATCGGTGCAAAAGCTCAGAAACCCACCGATTAAGTCCTTTTCCACACGTAGGCACACAAAAAACGATACCATGAATGCAGAGGAAAGAATATTAACTTTCACTTAAGGCGCGAAAAATTCACGACTGTCATGGTATCGAATAGATTCATTTCAGAATCTATCATTTAGCCCCTTTCCTTTTTAGTAAGCATGTTTGATTGCTACAAGGAAAGGGGCTTCTTCTTTTTTTATGCAAAAAAAATAAAAAAAAAATCATTTTTTCCTTTGCTTTTTATTGCATTTGTCATTGATGAGGTTATTTTTTTATAAGATGATATTAGGGTGGAGTAGATTTACGGAGAATAACGACAACAAAAGTCGTTCAAAAACAATAAAAAGTTAGCACAAAACTTCCGCAGACAAGCGGAAAGAATGCTGATAGCAAAAGAAATCTTATTATTCATAAACACAAATCAACCCAAACAAAAGGCATCACAATGGCAGACAAGAAAGAAATCTTCGCAGACGGCATCGGGCAAATCCATTTCACGGGCGGCATGGTCCGCTTCGATTTCATGACGCTCCAGCCTGATGAAGATGGCAAGAAACCTGCGCCGCAGAGCAACATCCGCATCATCATGCCGCCGCAGGGCTTCCTCACCGCGTTCAACTCCATGCAGCAGCTCATCGACAAATTGGTCGAAGCCAAAGTGTTGAAAAAGAACCAGAAGAACCAAAAGTAAAACTAGATAAGACATTCTCCCAATTTCAATCCAACAAAATTAAACAAGAAATTATAAGTTCAATTTGCGAATAGGAAAAAAGGACCAACACATGAAAAAGTCTTTCCAGAATCTTTTGGTGGTTTTCATTGCTGTCGCTCTCTTCGGGTGCAAGTCGTATGAAGACTACAAGAACGAACGGGTTGAAAGCGCCATCAAGCATTTTGAACGCGCTCAGTACACGGATCTTCCGACGGACAAAGTCCTCTCCCTCAAAGACTGCATCGAACTCGCCATTGAAAACAACGTGGACCTCAAGGTTTACAGCCTCGAAGAAAAGGTCTCCCATGAGATGCGCACAAGCGAAATGCTCGGCATGCTCCCTGACCTGACCGTCAGCGACAGCTATGTCCATCGTGACAACGTCGCCGCCTCCAGCAGCAAGCAGGTCCATGGCACGCAGGGTCCCGGTAACTACACCTATTCCACCAGCCAGGATAAGACCATCAACTACTTCAACGTTGATCTCGCCCTCAGCGTGTTGGACTTCGGTCTCGCATTCGTGAACGGCCTGCAGGAAAATGACCGCATGCTTCTGCGCAACCAGCGATTCCGCCGCGCCGCCCAGAACCTCGTGCTGGACACGGCCCGCGTTTACTTCCAAGTTGCTTCCGCACAGCGCGCCATCGACATCACCGAAAAACTCCTTGCTGAATGCAAAGAAACCTATCAGCAGATCGACAAGATGGGCGAAGACGGCAAAATCTCTCCCTACCGCGCGTTTGACGAAGTCTCCAAGTTCATCGAAATGGAAAAGAGGCTGACCAACTACGTCCGTTCCTTCGAAAACTCCTGCGTCGAACTCCGCGCCCTCCTCGGCATCTACCCCAACGCCAACATCAAAGTTGACGACTCCGTTCTGGACAAAGTCCCCGAATTCACCCTCCCCGACATCCAGCTCATGGAGCAGATCGCCCTCATGAAGCGCCCCGAACTCTTTGAAATGGACATGCAGCGCCACGTGAACGTTCTCGAAGCTCGCAAGACCATCATCACCATGTTCCCGAACGTCAAAATCTTCTATGACTACAACGAAGTAGACAACAGCTATCTCTACCACAACAGCTGGCGTGAAATGGGTATCCGCTCCGCTTACAACCTCCTCAAGCTCCCGCAGAAGATCAGCCGCTACCGCGCTCTGAACAAGCAGATCGAAGCTGAAGAATATCGCACCTACGCGCAGGCCATCGCAATCATGGCGCAGGTTCGCATCGCCCATGCCAACCTCCTCGCCACCAAGGAGCGCTATGACATCAACAGCCGCGTCAACAGCGCCTACGCCAAGAACCTCCAGAAGGTCGAAGGTGGCAATGACGTTTCTGGCGAAGTCTCCCAGATCAACGTCTCCCACATGAAGCTCTCCACCGCGGAAACGGAAATCGAAAAACTCCTCGCCCTCGGCAATTACTACGTCGCCTACTTCCGCATCCTCAACACATTGGGTATGGAAAATCTTGACACCGCGACCGTCGATGAAATCAAGGCTCAGCTGGCCGAAGCTCGCATCAACGCCGACGCCGAACTCCAGAAGGCCCGCGAGGAATACGAAGAATCCAGAGCGAAGAAAGAGGAAGAAGACGCCAACAAGCCTGCTGACTGGAAGTGGAGTGACGAAATCATCAACTGATGATTTTCGGGCGGTTTTCTCTATACCTTATATATAAATATATATATGAGAAATCAGAGAGACCACCTGAAGCCGTTAGCCGTATTCCGCGTTTCCAATTAACGAAGGCCAGTGATGAAAAATCACATTACAAGTCAGGGGGATAACTGACAATATGGATATTAAAGATATGGAATTCTTCCGTCTCGAAGACCGCATGCTCTTTGAGGCCGCAGCAGCCGCGAACATCGTAGCCGCCGCAGACGCCGCGCAAAACGCAGGCGATGACGGAAATAATAATGAGGAAAAAAACAATAACGACTTGAATGTCGCGCTCTTCGTCGCGCCGGAAGCCAATGCCGACAACACGGAGAACACAGACGTCGCCGCCGTGGCGGATATTGACGCCCAGGCGAAAGACATCGTCGAAGGCGCCCTGCCCGCCATGGATGACGCCAATGCCGTCATTCCGGCCGTGGCCGCTGACATCGATGCGAATGCGGAAGTCGATGCGCATCATGATTTTGTCGAAGGCACACTCCATGTTGACAATGCCGATTCGTTCACCGTTGACGCCAACGACGCCGACGCCGATGCGGATGCCGACCATGACATTCTCGGTGACTGGCTGGCGAACGACGACATCGACGCCAACGCCGACGATGTCTCCGTCGATGGCGCCGTCGCGGCGATCGCCGCCGAACACACGACCATTGATATCGACGCGGACGCGGATGCTGACGATGCGAATTCGGATGATTTCGATGCCGCTACCCGCGCAGGGGGCAACCATGACTTGAGCCTTGATTTCACCGCCAACAAAGTCTATGACGGGACGAATGACGTTGAAAACGGCGAACTCCAGCTGAATGCCATGTTGGACGGCGACGAACTCTCCGTCAACGGAATTTACAATAACAACACATGGACGTTTAGTTTCAGCGATGCTGAAAATAATAACTATATGGTCATGGTCCAGAATGTCACGTTTGATGGCACGTCCATCGATACAGACTCCATCACCATCGGCTCCTTCACCATTGACGGCGGCAATCTCAATGACGTCGATGTCATTGTCAACGGCGAAGAACTTGTGCAAACACGCGCCGCGGAAAACCTCCGCGCCGATGGTTCCATCGACCAGCTCGACATCACACTCAAAGTTCGTGACGCCCATATGCAATATGGCGATGACGAAAGCAAGCTGATTAACAACTATGAAATCACTGCGGGGGCGCTCGTAGATGGCGACAGCATTTTTACCAAATATGAGTTGTCATCTGCACTGGATGCCAATAGAACAGACAGCGGCAATATCCAATACAGCCCTAAGCCATACGAAGACGCCATCTCGTTCAGACCTGGCTTAATGATTCTCGATGATAACGGAAACGATGTTTCATCAAACTATAACATCACACTGAAAACAGGTTCCTTGAACGTCACACAGCGTGTTCTCTCTGTAACAATCAAAGACTACACCGTCAACTATGGCGACGCTCTGGGTGATTCCCCAGCTTATGAAGGCGTAGGCTATACCTTTGACGGCAATGCTCTCGCCGCTGGTGACACGCTTGAAATCGTGGTTGGCTACAACATCACCGAATCAGACCTCTCGTCATCCGGGCATGTTTCAGCCGGCCCGCACTCCGGCATGCTTGTCGAAGCGTCCCATACCCTTTCCAATGCTGAAAACTACAGCTACGGTGTAAATACCGGAAATCTTTTCGTCACTGCCAAGGGGATTGAGGTCAGCTATGTCGCTCTCGATAAAGAATATGATGGTACAACGGCTACTCAACGCGACACGACTGCCGGATACATCTACAGCGAAGATATATACGAAGGCGATGTCGTAAGAATATTTGACAACAGTGTCCAATATGCGTTCGCCCAATCCGATGTCGGCACGGACATCCAAGTCATTGCTACAGACAATTTCATTATCGTGGGCAAAGATGCAGCAAGCTACGACATCCATATCAATCTGGTTTCAGAAGCTGACATCACGCCAAAGCCTGTGGACATCACCTTCACAGCTGACAACAAGTACTATGACGCTACGACTGACGCGGCATTGACAGGCGTCACTATCAAGGGTGTCATCAATGACGGCGATGTCACGATTGACATGGACCAGATGAGCTACGCCTTCTCTGACAAGAACGTCGGCGACGGTAAGACCGTCACAGCAGAAGGCTACAAAGAAGCTCTGCTAGGCGGCGACAAGCTCCAAAACTACGATGTTACATTCCACGAAACAACAACGGCAAACATCATGCCTCTGGCCATCAAGGTCATCGCCGATGACCAATCCATGACCTACGGCGATGATGTGCCAGCCCTCACCTACACGTTCAACAACGACGACCTCGTAGGAAGCGATGAAATCAATGTGGCTCTGGCGTTGGAAGTAGCGGACAGCGCCAAAACGGACGCCGGAATTATCAAGGCCGGCGAATACGATGACGTCATCACCGCCGCCGCCACCATATATGACGCTGATGGCATCAATGTCACAGGTAACTATGAGATCACCTATGACCTCGGCAACCTGACCGTTGACCTACGCAACGTCACCGTAACGGCGAAACCGCAGTCCATGACCTACGGTGACGAGAATCCGGATCTCACCGACCAGTATGAAGTCGAAGGACTCCTAGATTCCGACACGATCGACGTCACGCTCGACTACGACTACGACAACATCCCGACATCCGACTCCGGCCATTTCATGGTTGGCGAACATGACGCGGCCATCATCGAGGCTGACCACACGCTAACCAACGCGGAGAGCTACAACTACACGTTCGTCGCGGCCGACCTCACGGTCGAGAAACGCGCCATAACGGTCGTCGCCGACGATAAGACCATGACCTACGGCGATGACGCGCCAGCCTTCACCTACACGTTCAACGAAGACGACCTCGCCGAAGGCGACGAAATCGACGTGGCACTGGCGTTGGAAGTCGCAGAAAGCGCCAAGACGGGCGCCGGAATTATCAAGGCCGGTGAATACGCAGATGTCATCGCCGCCGCCGCCACCATCTATGCCGGCGAAGCAAATGCCGTTACCGAAAACTACGAAATCACCTACGAATTCGGGGACTTGACGGTTGTCCCACGCAACGTCATCGTCACAGCGAAACCGCAGTCCATGACCTACGGCGCAGAGAACCCGGACCTTGCCGGCCAATACGAGGTCGAAGGACTCCTGGACTCCGACACGCTCGACGTCACGCTCGACTACGACTACGACAGCATCCCGACGTCCGACTCCGGCCACTTCGAGGCGGGCGAGCATGAAGGCGCCGTCATCGAGGCCGGCCACACGCTGACGAACGCGGAGAGCTACGACTACACGTTCGTCGCGGCGGACCTCACGGTCGGGAAATACGCCATCACCATCGTCGTCGACGACAAGTCCATGACCTACGGCGACGACGTGCCGGTCTTCACCTACACGTTCAACGAAGACGACCTCGCCGAGGGCGACGTCATCCAAGTCGCCCTGGACCTCGACATCGCGGCCGCCTACAAGACGGACGCGGGGAACATCAAGGCCGGCGAGTACGCGGACGTCATCACCGCGTCCGCCACCGTCTACGACGGCGAGGCGAATGTCGTCACAGGCAACTACGAGATCACCTACGAGTTCGGCGACCTGACCGTCGACCTCCGCAACATCACCGTCACGGCGAAGAACCAGGAGATGACCTACGGCGACGACATGCCCGGCCTCGAAGGCGAGTACACCTTCGACGAGAACGCGCTCGCCGAAGGCGACACGCTCGACGTCACCCTCGCCTACCAGATCGAAGACGGGGACCTCTCGTCCTCCGGAAACGTCACGGCCGGCCTGCACGCCGGCATGGTCGTCGAGGAAAGCCACTCCCTCACCAACGGCGAGAACTACAACTACACCTTCAACGCCGCCTCGCTGAACGTCCTGAAGAAGGACGCCACCGTCAGCTTCAACGCCGAGGACAAGGACTACGACGGCACGACCGACGCCACGCGCGACGGCGACTTCGTCATCGACGGCGTGGTCGGAAGCGACGACGTCCGCGCGTTCGACACGGATCTCACCTACGCGTTCGACGCGCCGAACGTCCTGCGCGACGCGGACGGCAACGTCCTCGACCGCACGGTCACGGCGGACGGCGAGCTCATCACCGTCGGCAAGGACGTCGAGAACTACAACATCGCCTTCGAGAACACGGCCGAGGCGAAGATCAACCCGCTGGAGCTGACGGTCACCGCCATCGACCAGTCCATGACCTACGGCGCAGAGAACCCGGACCTCGCCGGCCAGTACACGGTCGAAGGCCTCCTGGAGATCGACACGCTCGACGTCACGCTCGACTACGACTACGACAGCATCCCGACGTCCGACTCCGGGCACTTCGAGGCGGGCGAGCATGAAGGCGCCGTCATCGAGGCCGGCCACACGCTGACGAACGCGGAGAGCTACGACTACACGTTCGTCGCGGCGGACCTCACGGTCACGAAACGCGTCATCACGGTCATTGCCGACGACAAGTCCATGACCTACGGCGACGACGTGCCGGCCTTCACCTACACGTTCAACGAAGACGACCTCGCCGAGGGCGACGTCATCCAAGTGACTCTGGATATTGACATTGCGGATAGCGCCAAGACGGCTGCCGGCAACATCAAGGCCGGCGAATACGCGGACGTCATCACCGCCGCCGCCACCATCTATAATGCCGATGGCAATGTCGCCACAGGCAACTACGAGATCACCTACGAGTTCGGCGACCTGACCGTCGACCTCCGCAACATCACCGTCACGGCGAAACCACAGGAAATGATCTATGGCGACGACATGCCCGGCCTTGAAGGCGAGTACACCTTCGACGAGAACGCCCTCGCCGAAGGCGACACGCTCGACGTCACCCTCGCCTACCAGATCGAAGACGGCGACAAGTCCTCCAGCGGCAACGTGATCGCGGGTCTGCATCCCGGCATGATTGTTGAAGAGGGCCATGTCCTCACCAACGGCGAGAACTACAACTACAACTTCAACGCCGCTTCACTGAATGTTACCCCCAAGGACATCACCGTCAGCTTCAACGCCGAGGACAAGGACTATGACGGCACGACCGACGCCACGCGCGACGGCGACTTCGTCATCGACGGCGTGGTCAGCGGCGACGACGTCCGCGCGTTCGACACGGATCTCACCTATGCGTTCGACGCGCCGAACGTCCTGCGCGACGCGGACGGCAACGTCCTCGACCGCACGGTCACGGCGGACGGCGAGCTCATCACCGTCGGCAAAGACACCGGAAACTACAATATCACCTTCATCAACACGACGGAGGCGAAGATCACGCCGATCGCACTGACGGTCACCGCCATCGACCAGTCCATGACCTACGGCGACGAGAATCCGGATCTCACCGGACAGTATTCCTTCGACGAAACCCTCCTCGTCCCCGGCGACACGCTCGATGTCACCCTCACCTACGATTCCGACAACATCCCGACGTCCGCCTCCGACCACTTCAAGGCTGGCGAGCATGACGACGCCATCATCGAGGCCGGCCACACGCTGACGAACGCGGAGAGCTACGACTACACCTTCATCGCGGCCGACCTCACGGTTGACAAGCGCCCCATCACCATCACGGCGGAAGACAAGGAAATCACCTACGGTGATGAAGTTGGCGAACTGCCCTACACCATAACAGGCGAAGTCGCGGATGGCGATTCCGCTGGCGACACGACGCTGGCGGTCGATGGCGAAGAAAACGACAATGGCCACTACAACGCGGGTGAATACGACATTATTATCGGCGAGCTCAGCCTTGACGAAAATGATTATGACATCACCTACGAACCCGCCACGCTGATCGTCAACCAGAAGGAAATCACGGTTATCGCCGATGACAAGACCAAGGAAGAGCGCAAGCCCGACCCGCGTCTCACCTACACGGTGGATGGCCTGCTCGACGACGACAAGCTCTCTGGGCGCCTGACCCGCGAGCCCGGCGAAGCCCCCGGAGAATACGAAATCCAGCAGGGTACGTTGGTATCTGATGACAACTACATCATCACCTACATTCCGGGTACTCTTACCATCACGGAGAAACCGGAAGAACCCGAAACGCCGCCGCCGCCGAGAAACATCTATCAGGAGCCCGAACAGAGCAACCGCAACTACAACGGCCCCATGAGCTTCGAACTCGCAGACTACCGTCCTATCATTCCGGATATCCATCCGAAATGGGACTTCCGCAGCCGCTTCGACGACCACCGCGTCGATCCGCTCGCCAACTCGCAGGATCTGTGGATGGACATCAACAGCCTCGACACGCTCCTCGTGTCCAAGGTCATCAGCGCCTCCAACTCCGCGAACGAGCGCGGCTTCTCGTCCGGTAACGAAATGTTCCCGAACGACACGCAGACACCGATCAATTCCGTCACTCCGTCGGATGATTTCGATGCTCCGCTTATCGACTACATCGATATCCACGGCAGCAACGACGCCGACATGCCCTGGATCTTCATGGACGAATCCATCCAAATCCCGAAATTCCTTGAACAGGATATCGCGGACGACGCGATGGATGACGCCGACATGCTCGACTCCCTGGCGGATGTCCGCCTCGACGAGATGTGCAAGCATGCCGCCTTCAAGTCGGACGTCGAACTCCTCCTCGACGGTCTGCTGGCATGAGAATCCCAGCCGTCATCATGGCACTGTTTGCCTCCGTCCTCCTGATGGCGGACGGAGGCCAGCAGGAAATAAAAACGGTTCTCTTTCCGTTCCGTGAGACAGTCGTCTCGGCTCGGTTAGAATCCGTTCTCAAAAACTACAAGTTTCTCCAAGGACAACCTTTTAAAGCAGGCGACACCTTGGTGGAACTTGACGATTCACGGTATGCCATTGAATTTGCGCGCACGTCGGAGCAACTTCGATTTGCCAAAAGCAGCTACGAAGACAAGAAGGAGCTCCGTGAAAAGAAGTTCACAAGCGACGCAGAGCTTCGCAAGGCGGAATATGATTTCCGTCTTGCGGAAATCACCTGTCAGGAAGCCAAGCTGAACGTCGCCTTCTGTACCGTCAAAGCGCCTTTCGACGGCAAAATCGTCGAAATCATGACGCATGATTTTGAAACGACTCGTTCGGGGCAGACGCTCTGCCGAATCATCGACGACAACCAGTTGCTTGCCGTCATGAACGTCCCTCTGACGGATCACGCCCTCACGACCATTGGAACGAAGGTGAAGATCCGTATCGACCAAAAGGAGGCGGTCGCCACGGGAACCATCTACGAAGTCTCGCCGCAGGCGGACCATCGGACTGGCACCGTCCGCATCCGAGTGTTGATCGACAATCGGCAAGGCCTGTTCTTCGCAGGCATGACCGGAACACTTTTGAAATGACTTTCTTTATTCGCCTTGGCTCAAAAGCCAAGGCTTTTTCAGCTTTTGAACCTTTCATTTTCCTATGCCTAACGAGGATTTTTCAGCACGGCTAAAGGCCTTGGCATTCATCATCAAATACGGCCATGACCTGTTCAGCGCCAAAACGTTTGACGATGCGGCCGCCAATGTCGTCAACAACAGCCATTCCATGCTGAATTTCCGCACGGCCACCCTGCTGGAAAGCAATGGACGGAAATCACGCGTCATCGCGCAATTTGGCCAGCCAACTGTCAACAAAAACGCACGCCTTGCCGTCCTGCAAAGGAAACTGGCCGATTCACTCGTCTTCGATGAAGATGCCGTCACCGTGACGGCCGAAAACGGTCTTGACGCGGAACTCGCGCAGAACGACGCCGTCTATTACGCCTTGCGGCTTCTTCCGCCGCCCAACAGCGACAATACACCTCTCTTTTACATCTGGTTGCTTGAATACGAAAAGGAGATTCCCTCCTTCGTGCCCAACACGGCGAAACTCCTTGCGAATTCAGCGGCGGAAGCCCTCTTCTACCATCGTCTGACGAAACGCCGCCTGTGGGCCCTCCGCGGCAGTCTGCCAAAGCTTTGCTTCTGGACGATCGTGCTCGGTGCCGTCGCCGCCATGATGTTCATCCGTGGACCAGAACGCATTACGGCGGAATTCACCCTCCAAGCTCCGCAAGTCACAGGTGCCTACGCCATGTACGACGGCATCGTCGCCACATGCCTCAAGCCAGACGGCGCATCCGTCAAGAAAGGCGATGTCATCCTCGAATACGACATCAACCAACTGAAATACCGTCTTGGTGCCGCTGTAAGCCAGCTTCGCGAGACGGAGGCCGAACTGGCGTTGGAAGAGCAATCCGCCTTCTCTGACCAGTCGCGCCTCGCCCGCGTGAAACTACTGGAGGCTCGCCGCGACACGGCGAAAGTCTCTGTTGATGAAGCTCAATGGTATCTTCAAAACGCACGCATTCTCGCCCCTGCGGACGGTCTTTTGGTTTTGACTGGCGGCCATGCGGAGCTCTTCGCAGGCCGCGCCGTCAAGACAGGCGACAAGCTGTTCGAAATCCATGGTGGCGACGGCATGTTGGCGGATATTCCCATCAACGAGCAGAACGCATCCATTCTCAGGCAATCACCCACACTCGCCCTCTTCCTCCATACGGCGCCTGAAAACGCGCTCGATTGCGAAATTATCGACGTCGCACACTATCCAGAGCTAACCGAACAGAAGACCTACTGCTACCATATCCAGGCGAGATTGACGGGAAATCATGAAGGCCTCCGCTACGGCATGCGCGGAATCGCAAAGCTCTCCGCCGGAGACTATTCCCTTGGATATCGCCTCTTCAAGAATGTCATCCTTTATACACGCAGATTCTGATTCACTGCGCGATCGACCATGCAACAGGAACCGCTTACCGGCTGCCTACGGCCGGACATAGAACTTATTCGCGGGGAAAGACCGCTCCTTTTCGACCGTCAGGCCGATGCGTATTATCGCATCCCCTCTGATGCGTTGCCGGTTCTTGCTGTCATGACGGAATCCCTCCCGATCTCCGCCTTTCTTGAAAAGCTCAAGGCGAACGGCATCAACATGTCGAAAGAAGATCTGATGCATCTTCTGGCCTTTCTGCAAATGAACAACCTGCTGACGCCCGACTACGGCGTCATCGATCTCAAACGCCGCCGTCTTTCCGTCCTCAGAGAGCAGCAGAACACGCTTCTGAGACTGTCCGCCGCGTATATTTTCTTCAAACTGCCGCCCATCCATCCGGAAAACTTCTACGATCACATCAGGCCGATGGTCAGTTGGATCGCTTCCAAATTTATCGTCCTCTGCCTCCTTTTTCCAGCCATCGCAGGCTATCTTCTGCTCATAAGAGACTTCAACGTCGTCCATTCGATTTTTCTCGACACATTGTCATGGGCGGGTCTCGTCAAATATTTCATCGCGATTGTCATCTTGAAAATCGCCCACGAATCCGCCCATTCGCTTGCGTCAATTCATTTCAACTGCCGTGTCCGAAGCATCGGCATCGGATTCGTCGTGTTCGTGCCGCGTTTTTTCACGGATACGACGGACAGTTGGCGGCTGCCGCGCTCCCAACGGCTGCTCATTGACGCGGCTGGTATCATCACGGAAGTGCTTATTGGAGGCATTGCCGCGCTCATATGGTCGTATCTTCCCGCCGGCGAACTCAAATCCACACTCTTCTTCATCTTCGCCGTCAGTACTCTTTCAACGATTCTCGTCAACGGCAACCCATTCATCCGCTACGACGGATACTACATCCTATCCGACATCGTCGGCATCGAAAATCTGATGTCGCGTTCCAGCGAATACTTCAAGCAGTGGTGGCGTTGGCATTTTCTCCGTTTGGGCTCCCGCCCCGCCGCCAAACACGGCCTGTTCATGCTGTTCTACGGCATCGGCTGCTTCATCTACCGCATCTTCCTTTACACATCCATCATTTTGGTCATTTACCATAAATTCGTGAAGGCCGTCGCGCTCGTGATGGTCTTCCTTGAAATCTACAGCATTCTCATCTATCCCGCCTATCGCGAAATCCAGACGATCCGCATTCTCTCGAAACGATCCGTCAACCGCGCACGGCTTTTCATCGGTGTCGCCCTGCTGGCCGCTGCCGCCATCATCCTTTTCACGCCTGTCTCTTGGTCTCTCCGGTTGCCTGCGGAAGTCACACCCGCCAGCCGACGAATCGTCAGCCTGCAGGAAAGCGGCTATCTGACGTCGCCATTGCCACATCGCCAACGTCCTGTCACTGAAGGAGATGAAATCGTCTCATTGGCGTCGCCCTCATTGGATTTCGCCATTGAACGTCTGGATACAGTTATGCGTTATGACAAGATGCTGCTTTCCATCCAACTCGTTGATGCCGCGAAAAACGGCGGTGAAAGTCTCGTCACGGCAGAAAAGGTTTCGTCCGACGAACTGTCACGTCGTGAATTGTTGCGCCGCAAGGACATCCTGCCAGTTCGCGCACCGTCTTCCGGCACGTTCCTGCCGCATGTCACGGAGCTTTCCGCTGGCGTTTATCTTCCCAAAGGAATGCCCATCGGTGAAATCGTCTCCGGCAGCCCTGTCCTCCGCGCCTATGCGCAGGACAACCAAATCGGCCATCTCATGGCAGGCCAGACAGCCTCTGTCCGCGTCAAAGATTCGCTTGACGTGTGGAAGGCCAAAGTCGTGTCCGTCAACAAAGTGCCCGCCCGCCTGACGCTTTCCCCACTGATCCAATTCTTCGGCGGCCCCATTGCCGCATACGCTCCGGAAAACGGTTCGAAAGAATACCAGTCGATTCTTCCGCTATATTCCGTCGAGCTTGCGTTCATCGACGGCAATCCGTCGCTTCCGGATTTCGGTCGCGTCGCCTCCGTTTCGTTCAGCCATTCTGCGCGACTTTACGACAAAGTGCGCCAATTCATCATAGCCGCCTTCCGCAAGGAAATGTAACCACCTCGCATCGTGGAGCATCTCATGATACAACCGCCTTTTATAAAAGAAAAAATCGACAATGGTTCCATTCTCCTAGAACAGTATGAGGTAAATGAAGCTGTTGCAAACGGATATGTCTGCCATCGCGGTGACAACAAAACCACCAACTATCTATTGAAGCCGCTTGCCGCCAATCTGGACGCACAGGACGTGCGTGCCCTCCAGCAGGAAGCCGCAAAGATTTCAGAAAATCTGATTCATCAGAACATCGCGCATCTCCTGCTTGCCGCGAAGGACGAAAAGACGGATGCGTTTTTCACCGTCGTTCAGACCGCACAGGGCGAAAAGCTTCATCATTGGGCTGCATCCAAACGCGAAAACGGCGTCCTGCCCATCGCGAAAGTGCTTCCTATTCTCCGCCAAATCGCCAACGCTCTCGACTATGCGGACAAGAAAGGCATTTATCATCCCGCATTGAAGCCCGATTGTATCATCGTCACGCATCAAGACGAAGCCTTGATTTATGATTTTGATCTCTCTGCGCTGCCGTCCAATCGACTTCAGACGTATCTGTCCGCATCGCCGGAATTGGATTGGCCAGTTGGATACATGCCACCGGAAAGATGTAAAGGGAAACCTTTGACGGCCGCATCCAACCAATACACGTTGGCAGTCATCGTCAATGAACTGCTCACAGGTCATCAGCCATTCGAAAATTCAAATGTCGGCCTTCTTCGCGATACTATTCTCACAGAAAAGCCATCCCCCCTGCCCAATCTTTCAGAATCCCAAAACAACGCTCTTCTTAAGGCTCTGGCCAAAAATCCAGAAGAACGCTATGCGTCTTGCGAAGATTTCATCAATGCTTTGGCAACGACTTCAGGCCAAGCGGCTCCCGCCTCCACCCAGGACGCAATCAAGACGTTCTTTAGCAACCGCTTGAACATCGTTCTTTTCGTGATTCTTGCGGCATTTTTGCTCTATGTATTCAAAATCTCACTTGATCAAGTCAAATCCAAGCCTGCTCTTCCTGTAGAAAATCAAGTTGCCTCCCAAGAGGCAAAGAAGTCCACGGAAGAACAAGCAAAGCGCCTCGAAGAGGAGCGAAAGGCGGCCGAAGCAAAGAAGGCCGCTGAGGAAGCCAAGCGACTCGAAGAGGCACGTAAGGCCGCGGAAGCCAAGAAGGCCGCAGAGGAAGCCAAGCGACTCGAAGAGGAGCGTAAGGCGGCCGAAGCAAAGAAGGCCGCCGAAGAAGCGAAGCGACTCGAAGAGGAGCGTAAAGCCGCTGAAGCAAAGAAGGCCGCCGAAGAAGCGAAGCGACTCGAAGAGGAACGTAAAGCCGCTGAAGCAAAGAAAGCAGCTGAGGAAGCCAAGCGACTCGAAGAGGCACGTAAGGCCGCGGAAGCCAAGAAGGCCGCAGAGGAAGCCAAGCGACTCGAAGAGGAGCGCAAGGCCGCCGAAGCAAAGAAGGCAGCCGAGGAAGCAAAGCGACTCGAAGAGGAGCGCAAAGCCGCCGAAGCAAAGAAGGCAGCCGAAGAGGCGAAGCGACTCGAAGAGGAGCGTAAAGCCGCCGAAGCCAAGAAGGCAGCCGAAGAGGCGAAGCGACTCGAAGAGGAGCGTAAGGCGGCCGAAGCCAAGAAGGCCGCGGAGGAAGCTCGCAAGGCGGCCGAAGCAAAGAAGGCTGCGGAGGAAGCTCGCAAGGCGGCGGAAGTAAGGAAAGCCGCCGAGGAAGCGAAGCGACTCGAAGAGGCACGTAAAGCAGAAGAAGCACGCAAAGCTGAAGAGGCTCGCAAGGCCGAAGAAGAGCGGAAAAAAGATTTGCTCCGCCCGAAATTCTATGATCCTAAACATCTCTTCGCAAAAGACATCCAGAATTTTCCAGAGATCGTTGACATGTCGCGGGCTGATGTTCTTGACAAACTCAACACGGCCATCAATCAGGCAGCCGCCCAAAAACAGTGGCATCAAGTCAAGGAGCTTGCCATTCAAATGAAGGCCTATGACCAGACAAAGGCCAGCAATTGGCAGGAAACCGCAGAAAAGCAACTTGGCCCAAGCGTCCATGTTTCGGCATGGTTGGATGGACGCGAAGTCAGCGCCACGATTATGAATAAAGATAAAAAAATGACGCCTGTCCATCTGACAGGCCTCGTGCCCGGTGTCAGCTATTCAGGCGATCTCGTCTATGAACGCAACGGCGAGAAGTTCATGGGAAAAATCAGTTTCAAAGTCGATTGGAAAGGCGAAAAGGAATATCGTGTCATCTTGAAATCCACTCTCCCGTCGCTAGAACTTCCGATCGAAGGCGCGAACTCCATCCAACTGGTCGAAGTCGAGCCTGCCGAATTCATGATGGGCGAAGACAATGGTTCCACAGATGAACTGCGCCATTTGGTCAAACTGACCAAGAAATACTGGATGGCCCGCCATGAAATCACGCAGAAACAATGGGAAGCGGTCATGAGTAACAATCCGTCCAACTTCAAGAACGACGACAATCCCGTGGAAGGAATTACATGGAACGAAGCCATGAAGTTCTGTGAAAAATTGAACGAAATAGTGGCGGATGCCTTGCCAGAAGGCTACAAAGTCTCCCTGCCCACCGAAGCTCAATGGGAATTCGCAGCCCGCGGCGGAAAACACACGAAATACTATCCGTATAGCGGCAGCGACATCATCGACGACGTCGCATGGCATTCGGAAAACTCCAACGTCCGCACGCAGCCGGTCGGCATGAAATTCCCCAACGAACTCGGCCTGTACGACATGACGGGCAACGTTTGGGAATGGTGCATCGATGCCTGCGAATGGGAGAACAAAGTCATCACGGATACGTATCACGACGGTGTCGTGGATCCTGTCAGCACGAAAGGCGAGCTTCACATCATCCGTGGCGGCGGCTGGCTCAGCAGCCCGAAGAACTGCCGAATCTCCAACCGCCTCTGCTGCGACACGAATTTCAAGATCTACAATCTTGGCCTGCGCATCGTGCTTGTCCCCAAGAAGTAGCCCTGCCCGACGATGTTCGCAAGCGGAAACACGTCACATTGTCAATGTTTTCAGTCTCTCTCGGCTTGATTTTTCAGCATTAAAGAGCATATTAATGAAGAGATCGTCTCGTCGGAGAGATGGCTGAGCGGTCTAAGGCAGCGGTCTTGAAAACCGCCGTAGGCTTATACCTACCAAGGGTTCGAATCCCTTTCTCTCCGCCATTATTTATAGTTCATGAGCCCCGAAACATCCATTTCGGGGCTTTTTTGTAACTGTATTTTTTCAAAAATGCCGCTATATTTGCCTTGCGAAACACTTATGGTTTGTCACTAACCACTAACCACTAATCACTAACCACTAATTCATGAACAGGCGGGAATTCATTGCAATGGGAGCGGCAAGCGGTGCATTGATGTTGTTTGACCAAAGCGCCTTCGGCAAGTTGCTGGGCGACAGCCACATCGGAACGATGATTCTGGGTGGCGGAGCCTTTGCGATTGGTTTCGCGTTGGCCCATACAGAAGAAACGGTGATCGTCGAACGCGGCATTCATCTGTGCGCGGATGTCGCATTGACGGGAGATTTCGCGGCAATCGGCACGCCTGTTTCGCCGTTAGGCCGTGAATTATACCAACGGTTGGAAATGGAAGGGCTGTTGGTTGATGGCAAAGTCGAATGCCCTCCGTTGGCGGATTTCATGGCGACGTTCTTTGTCGAACACAAAGGAACGGCTTTGGCCAATGCGGAACTGGTTGATCTTCAGAAAATCAATAATGGTTGGAAAGCAAAGCTTTACGGCGGTGGTTCGGCAGGAATATGCGACATGTCGGTTACGAATTTTCTCGACACGACGGATGTCGGTTGGCGAAACATTGGAATGGATGCCATCGCGGGCCGACGGTTTGGCGCGATAACGGACAAAGGGTACTTTTCCATTGATTTGCCTGCAACGACGGATTGGCATGAAGCACGTCTGAAACTATATGACAGTTTGGAACTGCAAGCGAAAGACAGCAGGATTCTTGCCGAAGCAAGCGCGATGAAATGCCTATACAAAACCGCACGGATTGACCGAATGACAGAAGACGGCTACCAATGGATTCCGTCGGCGCAGTTTCCGACGTTGATGGATGCTTTTGAGGAGGGCGTGAAATGCAACTTGGCATGACGGAAAACGGCATCGGCGTCCGTAAACAGGACGTGGCATTGCAGAATCCAGTCAAATACGACGTGGTGGTCGTCGGTCTTGGAACGGCTGGAGCGGAGGCCTATTGTCATTGCGTGAAGGAAGGGCTCAACGTTCTGGGCATTGAGAAAAGCAATGGCATGGGAGGCCAGTCAACCATCGGATGCATATCCTTTGGCGGCTTGCCTGCTAACAAACTTAAAGAATTGGAGCGTCGCGGTCGTGGCGGCGATATCATGTACGAATCCGTTGCAATTGGCGCATGGATGGATAATGGAAAGATCATCGGCGTTCGCGTGTTGTCCAACGGAATCGTCCATGACGCCATGGCGAAAATTGTGATTGATGCCTCTGGAAATGCTTCCATCGCAAGAATGTGCGGTCTTCCAATAAGAAAGGGACGTGACTACGATGGTTTGATGGCCCCTTGTTCGCGTGCGGAAACATGGATGAATCTGGAGACGAAAAGTATCCATCCATGGTATCGTAACTATCCAGAAGACTTGACGTTATCCATGGAGGATTACGCATCAACCGTGTCCATGCTTTCCCGCGAACGCCACAAACATTGGCTGGGCAATCGAAAGAAAGAGCGGTTATTGAAGCCGTCCATGATTGTAGGGGCTCGCGAAGAGGGTCGCGTCGTCACAGAGCAAATACTCACCTTGCAGGAAATATTGGAACGAAAGCCATTTACGAATCCGATATTCTATGCGTGGGGGCCGGAAGATTTGCCTGTATTCCATGGAGACCATGCCTTCGAATCCGAGCCCATACAGAATTGGAAAGTCTTGTGCGGACTGCCATTTTTCGGCTATCCGGCCGTTTTGACGTACGGAACGATTGTCGCAAAAGGAATCGACGGCCTGCTGGTGCCGTCCAAGCATTTTGGCGTCGCGCACGATTTGGGCGGCGGAATCCGCATGCAGGATGACATGCGCAAGACGGGAATCGCCGCAGCCTGTGCCGCATCGACGGCTATTCGGCTGAATTGTGCATTGAAGGATGTTCCTTACAGTGAACTGAAACCGCTATTGGAGGCGGCTGGCAATCTGAAACCGCCGAGGAAGAATGATGTGACGGCCGTTCGTGGAGTTGAATTCCATGCATTTTCGGACGAAGAGGCCGTCAATGCATTGAAACAAGATGTGATCCGTACTGGCGAATGGTGGTATGCCGAAACAAAAGGCGCGCCCTGCGAACATGCCGCATACGCGTATTGGACGGCATGGAAACGTGGCATGAGCGGCAACGAAAACGAAAAACGGCATTTGGCGGACATGCTGGTAGCTGAAATGCAAAAAGGCGACCGTTTCGCCGGTAATTTCGCCATCGCTCTTGGGCTGATGAAAGACCGCCGTGCCATACCAACCCTTTTGGCAATTGTCAAACATCCAGGCGGACCACTGGATCCAGTCGTCAAAAACGCCTATCCTAATCGCGTCAAGGCACTTCTGCTTCTCGGTCGCTTTCAGGAACAGGAAAGCCTTCCGTTGATGATGGACATTATTCGAGATGATGGGCAACGCTATATGGCGGATTTGTTTGGAAGCAACGCGTTCGCCACTCCGGACTTATGTCGCTTCCAAGCACTTTCGTATGCATTGATGGCGATCAAATCCATTCTGGCCGCCTATCCGAATACGGATGTGGAAAACGAATTGCACCAATGGCAACAGCGTGATTTCAAGTTCGCGGGTCTTGACGGCCGTGACATAACTGACCGACTAAAACGGCTGCATTTCGCCAGCAAATAAGCCTGTATCCACATTTATTTAAGAAACCACAAAACAGTCCACAAAATACACAAAAAACTCAAAAATTGCCTCGCCGTTTCGCAAGATGCAAAGGATGTCATGCGAAAGCTCATGGTCATGGGAAAAAAATCATCGCAAAAAACAAAAAAAGGAACTATAGTAGTATAAAGGATGCAGTCATGTTGAAAAAACTATTGTTGTTCATCGCAATTGGAGCCATTATGGAAATTGAAGCCGAAGCATTGGATTATTCAGTCGAAGTGAAATTGCAACCAGAAAACGCCATTCTGAATTGCGGCGAGACCTTCAAAGCCTCCGTTCTTCTGAAAAAAGGCGGACAGCCGATCTCCGGCCAGAAAATGCGCGTCACGACGAAATGGGAATCCAACATCGTC
>JAEEGH010008224.1_pt1 | contig 24744 bp, 15 predicted proteins | sample 9134181 | NCBI WGS metagenome assembly JAEEGH01 (sample SAMN16246544, study PRJNA631951) | gut metagenome | biome: gut microbiome; feature: rumen; material: DP-attached | host: Bos | place: Iran: Karaj | collected 2018-10
GGAGATGCCTGCTCGGGGGCAGGCATGACAACCTCAAATCCAAATTCCTAATTTAAACATCAACCAGTCAACATTAACCAACTAACCTCAACTAACTCCGAAATATCTAGTAACTAGTAACTATTAAATAGTAACTAAAGGTACCCAACTAACTATATTTATCTTCATGGATTTACAGTCGATTCTCTCCTCCGTTTTGGACGAAGTTTACGAAAAAAACGAGTATCCTGCACTTGTGGCGCTCCAGAGCGAATGGAGCCAAACGCGCCCGTTCGAAGGGCTCCGTGTGCTTGTCGCGACCCCGATTTACCGCAATACCATGACGCAGTACCGTGCTCTCGTGGCGGGCGGGGCGGAGCTTCTTGTGGGGCTTTCGGGAATGAACGACCCCGATGTTGTCGATTTCATGGGGGAGTGGGGCGTGTCGGTCGTGACGCCTGCGGAAATGCTAGAAGCGGAGTCCCGGGGCGAATTTGTCGATTTGGTGCTCGATTGCGCTGGGCCTTTTGCGGGGCTTCACCCGAAAATTGGCTTTGTGGAACTCACGCGTTCGGGTGTACAGTACTATAAAGACGCAAAAAAGCCGGTTTTTGTCGCCGATAGCGGCATCGTGAAGCGGATAGAGACCTCCTTGGGCACGGGGGATGGCTACTTTAGGGCGCTTGAAAAGTTGGGCTTTGGTGGCAATTTTGAAGGCAAGAAACTCTTGGTTTTCGGAAGTGGCAAGGTTGGCTCAGGCATTGCTCTCCAGGGCGTGCGTCGCGGCTGCGATGTGACTGTCGTGACGGATTTGAAACGTGCACCGTCTGAACCGCCCGCACAGTCTGAAAATGCAAAAAATGCGTCGAATGCTGAAAAATCCGCAAATTTGATGCCGGCGGGCGATTTTTCGGCGGTGCTTTTGCAAAATGGCGTCGATGTCGTCGATTGCCATGACTATGCCGCAGTTGCAACTTTGATTGAAAAAGCCGATTTCGTCGTGACGGCGACGGGGGTTGCAGGCGCCTTGAACGCTCCCGAGCTTCAAAAATCGCTCCTTTCGACAAAGGCAGTCCTTGCGAACATGGGCGTCGAGGACGAATACGGCGAGGGTGTCCCGGCGGAACGAGTGCTCAATGATAAGGGTCCCCTGAATTTTATCCTCGAAGAACCGACGCACTTGAAGTACATTGACACGTCGCTTGCGCTCCATGCCGCGCTTGCCGAACGCTTGGTACAAGAGGCCGCGACTCTTGGTGACGGGCTCCATTTTCCGCCGCAGGAAATCGAACAGCGCTTGCTCACCATCGCCATCCAAAATGGCGTCATCGGCCCTGAAATCTGCAGCATGCTCGGTGGCATTCCTGCCGAAATGGACTAGGTGCGAAAATGTCTCCCGAGAACATGAAAAAGGTCGTCGATCTCTGCAACCAGATTTCGAACATCACCTACGAGAATTTGACGAAAATCATCCGCCTCGAACAGACGGGTAGCGCTACCGGCGCGCGCAAACTCGACGACAGCGACCAGAACGATATCGATTCCTGGATGGGCGGCGGCACGTGCTTCAGCATGACGTGGCACCTCTATCAAGCGCTAACGGACATGGGCTTCAAGCCGCGTCTTGTCATGGGCCACAAGCGCAAAGAACGCAACATCCACTGCGCCCTCATCCTGCCTGACCCTGACGAAACACTTCTCTCGTCTAACTCTTACCTCCTCGACCCCGGTTACTTGATTTTCGACCCGCTTCCGATGCCTTTGCCGCAGCCGTTTGGCACTGGCGAAGCGTTTTTCCCGCTTTCCCCGAACTGCGTGCGTCTCGTGCGCCCGACGCTCGAATCGATGGAACTTTGGACCGGCGGCGCTGGCGCCCCCATGAAACTCCGCTTCGAGTACCCCGTCGAAGGCGTCTCCGTCGAAGAATTCAAGCATCACTGGAACGAAAGTTTCTACCGCGAAATGATGACGTACCCCGTACTGAACCGCCTCGACCGCGAAAAGGGCGTCCAGTATTACTACCAGAAAGGGAACCTTGTCGTGCGCAACGCCACCGGCTCGAAAATGACGAAAATCGACCCCGCCGACCGCGTACAGACCCTCAGCGACATCTTCAAACTTTCCCCAACCATCATCGAAAAAGCCCTGAACATCCTGGAAAAAAAGTAACCCGACGCCCCGGCGGCATTCTCGTAAAAATACGCCGTCTTTTATTTCAGCTTTTTGAGTTCGTGCATCAGCATCGCCATGCCGATGATGGCCGCTCCGGTGTCGGCAATGGGCTGCGCCATGAACACACCCTTCAGTTCAAAGAAGTGCGGCAGAATCAGCAAGAAGGGAATCAGGAGAATCACCTGACGGCAAGCGTTGAGGAACATAGCTCTGAGAGCTTTTCCGGTTCCCTGGAAAAAGTTGCCTGCCAGCATGCCGAACGGTATCATGAAGAATGCGGCGGTGAAAATCCGCATGGCCCAGGCGGAGGTTTCTTGCAATTCGAGGTCTCCGGGGGCAAAAGGAGCGACGAATGCTTCGGCCTTCAACATCACGGCGACCCAGCAGATTGCCATGAACGAGCCCGCATAAATAATTGAAAACTTGAGAGTCTGTTTGACGCGGCTGTTGAGCCTGGCGCCATAATTATAGCCGATGATGGGCTGCGTACCGTGGACAAAACCCATGAGCGGGAGCACAATGATGGATACGACGCTGTTGATGATGCCAAAAGCGGAAATAGCCATGTCTCCGCCCGAAAGCGTTCCGGTGGGCTTAAGGCTTATGTTGCCGTAAGTCGTGAGGCTCCAGGCCAGAATAGCGTTCATGAGGCTGTTGCAAATTTGCATCACGGATGGCGGGAGGCCCAAGATGTAGATTTTTCGAACGTAGGGGAGACGCAGCTTCATGTGGCGTAAGCGAATCTTGATGGGCGAGGATTTCTTCACGAAAAACTGCGTTATCAATGCGCTTGCGATTAGTTGTGAACAAATGGTAGCCCAGGCCGCCCCTTCGATTCCCCAATGGAATTTCATGATGAACAGCCAGTCCAAAATGATATTGCTGACCGCGCCTACAATTTCGCGGAACATGGCTGTCTTTGGGTGACCCATCGAACGGATAAAGTGGTTCATGCCGGGGGCTATCGTCTGGAAAACGGCTCCGCAAAGCAAAATGCGCATGTAACTTTCGGCAACGGGGAGCGTCTGCTCGCTTGCCCCGAACAGCTTGAGGAGCGGCGTCATGAAAATTTCGCCGAACGTGAAGGCGAGAACCGCCATGATAATTAGCAACGAAAAAGAGTTGTTGAGGATGATACTTGCCTGGAGGTATTTCTTTTGCCCAAGGCGAATGGCGAAGAGCGTGTTGCCGCCAACGCCTACCATCATCGAAAGCGCCATGATGAACAGGCAAATCGGAAAGCAGAGCGTAATACCTGCAATTCCTAAACTTCCGACTCCTTGCCCCACATAATATCGATCCACTATATTGTAGAGGGCGTTCACACACATGCTGATGATGGCGGGAACGGAAAACTGCAACACCAATTTCGGGATGCTTTCTGTGCCAAAGGAATTAAGGCGCTTGGAGTAAAATTCACTCATCGGCGCCAAAGATAGAAAAAGGTACAAGCCTATGCAAGTTCCTTGGAACTATGTTTTTTTAGGAAGTAGGTGTTAGGTTATAGGTCTTAGGAGACCCCGCTTGCACGGCACCAATCGCAGGCACGGTACTAATCACATTGTCACCCCGGATTTATTCCGGGGTCACCTTACACGGCACCAATCGCAGACACGGTACTAATAACAGGCACGGTACCAATCTAAACAGCCACTTGATTCTTCCCGTTTCCTTTGGCGACATACAGCAGTTTGTCGCTTTCGGCGATGAGGTCCGTAATCTGCGACACCTCCGCACCCTTTTGCGATGAAATCCCTAGTGAAATCGTCACCGGAATCCTCGTATCCATCCACGAGAATATGTGGTGCGCGATAGCCGCGCGCAGCTTCTCGGCGCGTTTCTTGGCGTCTTCGGGCGTAATCCCGTTCATCAATAGCAAAAACTCCTCGCCGCCGTAGCGGGCGAGCAAATCGGAATCGCGCTTTTCGTCACTCAGCAACCGTGCGATTTCCTTCAAGACGAGGTCCCCGCACTGGTGCCCCCACGTGTCGTTCACTTGTTTAAAATCATCGACGTCGATCATCACGATGTTGATGAACGTGTCGTTACGGCGGGCATAGACAAGTTCACCGGCGGAACGTTCCATGAACGCCTGGCGGTTCAAAATTCCTGTCAGCGGATCCTTTGTCGCCGCTTCGTAAAGCTCACGGCTGAACGCTTCTTCGCTCGGGTCCTTGTAAGCGACCTTCAAAACCATCTTGCCAATCTGGAGCCTGTTGTCGGAATCGAGAATCTGCTTGTGCACGAAGTTCCCGTCGACAAATGTACCGTTGGTGCTGCCGAGGTCTTCGACTGTCACGCTCCCTCCGTCAAAGGAAAGGGCGCAATGCCTGCGGCTTACCAGTTCGTCTTCGAAGCGGATGTCTGCGTCTTGCCCGCGACCGAGAACAACAGTTCCCCTTTCGAGCGGAATCTGTGCAAACTGATTTTGCGGATACAGGACAATCAAATGCGGATGTACCACCATCTGGTCGAATTGGATGGTATTGTCGTTGCTCATGATGGTTTCGTCTTCCATATTTTTCCGTCACCTCGGGGTCAGTTTTCCTCTATCGGAAATCTAAGTATATGTGACGAAAATCAAACCGTTTTTCTCGAAATTTTCATATGATACACTTATTGTAAAATTAAATTTATAAACATGTTGAAAGGTTGTGGATTGATTGGTGGATTCGCTTACATAAATTTTTTTTCACAATTCTTTAGAAGAAAAATTTCCCTTTTTTCCTTAAAAAAAGTAGATTTCGTGACGGTGTGGCTTATCAAGAAGGCCGGTCTTTTTGTTATGCCTCAGTGGATTAAAGAACCTAAATGGATGAAAAATATGAAAAAACGTTATGACGCTTTGCAAAGAATTGCATTGATGCTGGTTCTGCTCCTTCTTGGAGCGCAGGGGGCGTGGGCTGACTTACGTCGTAAGGACAACACGATGTGCTCGCCGAAAGTTCACTTTAAAGTTCCTGATAGTTGGACGAGAGCGTACATTGTTATCGGTGGTTCTGCTCAACCGATGCCCGTACCTGATGAAAATGGCTGGACAGTCATTGATTTTAGCACAAAAGCTGTGGGTACGAACAGCGATGACCTTTTCTTTATTAACAGCGTTGCAGACAACACCTGCCAACAGAAGTGCGTGACTCCAGGTGGGTTTGGCATAAGGAGCAATGATGCTCGTTCTGCCGGTTTCTCTTGCGGTACGTTCGAAAAGGGCAGCAAATCCTGGGTTGATGGTGGCGATGTCTGGATTCAGGACCATCCTGATGTTAAGCAGTCTGGTAAGACTTATATCACCTACGAAGAACCGAAAGTTTTTGACTTCTACATCTTCTTGCCGAATAATACGACATGGAAGAGTGCCGAACCTTATATTTCTGAAACCGATGCCAGTGGCAAGACGAAAGAAGTTGCGATGTACAATGACGGCGCAAACTGCGGTTGGTACTACAGGCGCTATATCGATGAAGAATTCCCGGCAAGTGTCGTTGTTCATAGAAGTGATGATACCAAGCTGGAAGATGCTATCGGTATGAATGGCGCATGGGAAGAATCTGGCGCTGCCGAACCTATTCCTTTGAAGGATTTGTTTGATCTTTATTCGACTGAACCAGGTTATAATAAAGCGATTTATTTCGTAGCGGATGCTGAAGAATCTCAAAAACTCCCTAGCCAAAATCAGGGCTGGTACGTAAAACGCCCTGATGTGACGGGCAAGTGTGGTTATGACTTGGCTGCTATAATTTACGATACCGATGCTAGCTTGCATGGTGCATTTACTTGCAACCCGGACTGGTTCTCAGGTATTGAAGGCCAAACTCCCGGCGCCGCGGCTAATGCTTGCTACTCTTCGACTGCCAAGTTCAATGTGATTTCCAGTGCAGATGGTGTTGTTCCCTGTATTGGCGTGACCAAGGGAATGGTGGAATCTACGCTTGACCCGAATACAAAGAAGATGAAGTTGACCGCAACGGGTAGAAAGTGCTTTGGTTCTGATGCTGATAATGCTTTTGCTGCGATGTTTAATTTTACACAAGGTGTCAACGAAAAGTATTGCTTCAATATGCCTTTCGAACAAGCTGCCGATGGCAAGTTTGAATTTGAATCGGATACTTACCAGAGCCCTGGTGCAACTGTTCAAGGTGGTTTCTATCCGGCTGAAGAACCGCCTTCTGCGGACATGATGATTTCTGAACGTTTGCCTGCTGCTGAAAACAAGCGCAAGGCCGAAGGTCCGGTCTATTTCTGCGGTGACCAGGAACCTTCTCAGACTCCGCTTGGTCTCCGTACAATTCATTCGACGGAAGGCGTTCCGATGAGCGATTTGATATGTAATGGCCCGGGCTGGGATGGCGGTGTTGATTGCGATGGTTACTTCAAAGGTGGTTCTGAATTCACAATCGGTGAAAACGCAATTGCTACGCAGATTTCTAGAAAGCTCGGTGTGACTTGGAATGGCGACGGTTGGGCTTGGAGTTGCAGTGGTTTGGCTATGCCGGATAATTGGCCGACATATGCTGAAGGCTCTGAAACTAAATCTACAGCTCAAGGTGCTACCTATCGTTGGACTTCTGGAAAGTCTGATGCGACCGTCCTTACAACAGCCGGCCGTAACCAGCATTTCTGCTTTGAATCTCATGCAAACTTCCGCTTTAGACCAGGTTTGAAGTTCAGCTTCCGTGGTGACGACGATATTTGGGTCTTCATTGATAACAAGCTGGCTGTGGACCTTGGTGGTACTCACCTTGCCGCTCCGGGTTATGTGGATTTGGACAAGTTCATGCCGACTGCCGAAGTGGGCAAGAGCTATGACATCGATATCTACTTCTGCGACCGTCGTACCACGATGAGTAACGTCCACATCAAGACGAACATGTTCATCGAACAGACGACCGGTATTATTCCTGAAGGTAAGCAGGATACAAAGGCCTTCATTGAAAAAGGTGATAACATCTACAAAATCTGCTACAAGAAGTCTGGTGGTGGTTCTTGTGCTGCCGCTATGGGCGGTGGCGGTGAAAAGACGCTCTGCGCTGATCAAATTAAGGATAAGATTTCTTATATCTTCACGCAAGACAAGACTGGTCAGGATGCTTCCAAGCAAAAGATTGGCTCCGATGCTTTCGATGCAAATCCTGTCCAGTATGATGGCGGTATCGATGTTTCTACACCTTACGCTCCGGTTATCAACGAAGACAAACTCAAATCCATCCTTCCGAGCGGTAAGTACTACCTTATCATCAAGATTGGCTCTGACCAGAAGGCTATCGAAATTACCATCAAGGGTTCTCTCGCTGTTGCAAACCGCGATGCCGTGACTGTCGATGATAACGGCAACTTTAGCCTCCCGTACGAATTCAAGTCTCAGGCCATGGCTTCTAACCCGAATGAAGACGGCTCTATTGATGTCAATCAGATGATTCCGCTCTATGTGGCTGCTATGTTGGATCCTTGTAATGGTGCTGCGACTTGCAATGATCCTCTCGAAATGCAACTTTCTGCGGGTCAAGAATATAGTTTGCAGGTCAGCAATCCCAAGGCCCAGTTCTACGCCATGAAGAATGGTAAGCTGGAAGTCTTTAATCCTGCTTCAACGCGCAAGATTGGTGAAGACGGTTTTGATGTCATCTACGTGACTATTCCGTTCGACGAAATGGTGGAAAAGGCTGTGGAAAATGTTTCCATCAACGTGAAGGGTAGCGCACGCAAGGCTGAACTCAAGTTCTTCGTGCCGAGACTCGTGTTTGTGGATACTGACTCTACGTTCAAGGTTGTGACGGGAGACAAGAATTCTGATGATCCTCGCATGAAGGGGTCCACTTATAATTTCTATCTGGTTGCACTTAACGCAGATGATTCTCCGTGTACCGATTGCAATTTTAAGCTGACGCGGGGTTCCAAGACCTCTGAAGGTGTAATGATTATTGATGGCGGCGAAGTCGTGAATGGCCGTGCCAAGATTACAATCCAGTCTTCCAAGGAATTTTGCAGAGAGGGTGACGGACCGAAATGCAAGGGTGCCGCTACGCTTCACGTTTTTGGCCCGAGTCCTCTTACGCAGGCTACTTATGACAACATGGTATTCAATGAACCGCCGGTTCCGTATCCGCTGTTTGCCGACATCTTTGATGTCCATGGTGCAAAAACCGAGAGCGCAATCAATGTCCCGGCTCCGTACTACAGTGCCGATAAGGAATACCTTGACGGTATTGGCGACTCCGTGGTTATTTACTACCATCGTGAATTCCATAAGGACTCTCTCCCGGATAATATTGCCGTGTTCTGGGAAAGTGAAAAGGACTCTGTGCTCTTTGATCATGCTGAAATCCTGAAAGGTGCTGCTTGCGGTACTGCTAAGGGAGCCAAGACGGATTCGACATGCTTGGCGAGAATTACTCTTGGTGGTAAGCAATTCTCCAAGGATGTGAAGACCGATGGTACGGGTACGGTTAAGTCCTGGATTTCATGCGCACCTCGTGGTGTGCCTGTAACCTTGATGAATAAAAGTGCTGTCCTCGACCGCATTGCACCGCTGATCCTCTCTGCAAGGGCTGTTACCGACACAGCCGCTGGTAAGAACGCTCAGTTGAGAATCTCGTTCTCTGAACCGGTCCAAAAGACTGAAGCTGGTGAACAGCAGGGCGATAAGGTGTTCTCCTTCTACATCAATGCTGGCAAGGAACATCATTATGTAGATTACATCCCGGTTCTTTCTGGTGTTTCTTATGGTAACAAGCTCGACTCTGTCCAGACAATCTTCTACAGCCAAACTTCTGAATTCCCGCAGGCTGGTGACTATATCCACTTTAGAGGAATAAATGGCACCGGTCTAATCATGGACCAATCTAACTATAAGGCCGTTACTGATTCTAATCCGGATGCCAAAGAGATCCGTCCGGCTGATGAATACAATTGGAACATTGCTCCGGCATACGATTCTGACCCGAGCGTCCGTGTCCCGTCTCCGTGGGCTTTGATTACGGGTGCCGTGAACGCTTACGCTGTAAGACTTATCCCGGATGCCGTCGGAAGTATTCCGCTCACGCCGTCTGAAGCTGCAAAGCTCCCGGATGTCGAAGCGTTCACCTTCGATGCCTACAAGGATGAAAGCGACTTCAAGAAGGCTCTTATCAATAAGGATGTCAATGTTGATCCGAACCTTGCCAACTACGGCTTTGTGCCGCATGGCTGGTTTGTCAAGAGCGACATGAGCGCCTTGATTGTCCAGGATACTACGACTCAGGCTGCAATCGGTAACAACTATGCATCTGTCTTCTTCAACTACGAACTCCAGTTCTTCACGAACCTCGGTTCTCATGTGTTGACCAAGAAGGGCCGTATCTACTGCGATGACGCAATGAACAAGAAGGAAAATGGCCGATTCTACTTCGAAGGCAGAAACTGCGTCGATAAGCCGAAGAACTTCTTCATCGTGTGGAACATGAAGTCTGACAAGGAACGCCTCGTGGGTTCTGGCGCCTACATCGCCAAGTTGAAGACTTATGTCCAGCTTGCTAACTTCGGTAAGAAGAACAAGAACGACAAGAGCCAGATGTGGGGTGTTCGCCACAACACGAAGGTGATTGGTAGCTTCAACGTCGAGAATAGCAAGTAATCGACTTCGATAGAATTTCAAAAGCCTCCCTTACGGGAGGCTTTTTTCTATATTTCATGACATGCGAAAGATTTTAATTATTGCCTCTTTGTGTGCTTTGGCTTGGGCCGGATCGCCAACTGACTTGGATTCTCTTTTCCGTGGAAACGAATACAAGCCTGCTCTTAGTTCGTCGCTTCGCGATACGTCGTCGAGTATTCCGGCTAAGGTCGCTGCCAAGAACGACAAGTCTGATGGATTCTATATGCTCCAGTTTGAAGCTGTGGGCGATTTCGATGCCGCTCAAAGGCGTAAGGCTCAGCTTTCTGCAAGTACCGGATACACCATCCAGGTCGTATTCGATACGCCGTTCTACAAGCTGCGTGCAGGTGGATGGAACAAGCGCAAGATTGCCGAAGACAAAGCCCGCGAACTCTCCGCATACAACATTCCTGCGTTTGTCGTAAAGATCCGCTAGGCAAAAGAGACCCCGCAACAGAGTGCGGGGTGACAATAGAGAATAGGATTTTTCTTAAAACACTCCCAGTGCTTGTTTGATGCCGTGCTCGTCAAGCGCGGATTTGAACAAGGCTCGTTCTTCCGGCGAAACATAAGCCATTTTGCGCTCGTTGTCCGGCCTCTTGGAACGGTCACGGACTTTTATTTCTTTGTTCGTAAGCGAGTAGAAGAATGGCCCTGTCTTGACGAACTGCTTTTCGTGCAGCGCCTGTTTGATGGTCTCGTTCAGTACGTCTTCCATCTTCGGACCGATGCGGTCGATGTGGTGCAATTCCAAAATTCTCTGCATCAGAAGTTCGCTATGGATGGGCGATTCGTTGTCGACGTAGAACTTCAACTGTTGGATAAGCTTGTCTGTAGAAAGTTCCAAAATCGGCAAGTCGTCCGGAGTCCCTTCAATGGCCATATGCGTTACAGTGTACGGCTCTATTCTGGGAGACTGGTCTTGTGAATCGTCTTCATCGTCGATGCTTTCGCTTTCTTCTTGGGGTGGCGGTGCAACGCTTTGTTCAATCGCGATTGTCGTCACGAGGTTTTCTGTTTCATCAGCGTTGGCGATATTCCACAGCGGAAGCCAAAGGTTCAAAATCTTCCAGCCAAATCGCGTAAGCGTGCTCGGGCGAATGTATTCGCGGTCTTCAACGGATTCCTTATAGAGCCCACTGGAACAGTCGGTCTCGATAAAGGCGAGGAATCGTTTTGAATTGTTCGCATCTACGACAACGGGACCGATTGGAATGCCGCCTTGGGCGAGATATTCCATGAACGGAATGGAATCCCTCCGTAACAGTTCCTTAATTTGTTCGTCCAGTACAGACTCGATGAAGTTCTCTTCGACTTTCACAGGAACTTTGGACTTGAGCTGGTTGACCCATTCAAGGAATAGTCCTGGTTTTGAATTTGTTAACTTGTCTGAATCTTCGTCGGATATGAAGAGGTTCAGTTTTTGCTTGGCCAATGTGGTGCAAATGGAAAGCTTGCGGTTGCCGGCCGTGGCGGTTGCTTCGTCGATATCCGGACAGACGAAAATGACATCGCGGTATAAGTCTACAGCTCGTTCGACTGTCTTGATGTAAAACCTGTTCTGTAAATTGCCCCGCGTAAAGAACTTTTCCGATTCGGGGTATCTTACTAAAAGTTTCTTTAGTTCGTCCTTGATTTCGCTGCTGAGCGTCTGGCTGAACGTGACGATGCCAAGCGTTTGGCTTGGATTCTTGGTGAAATGACGAATCGCCTGTTCTGCAATGGACGCCACTTTGTTGTGTACAATCTTGATGGTCTGCAACGAACCTGTATGCAAACAGGAATCCGGGAATTGTGCTATTTCGTTGTTGTAAATGTACTTGTTCGCAAAAAGGAAAAGCGATGGATCTGCATATTGGGTCGTAAAACCGATGACTCTTGTCGGAATGCCTTTGCGTAACGCTGCAGAAAGCATGCTGTCTTTATAAAAGACGGATTGCATGGACACGTCCATGTTGCAGGCGTCCATGGGCAACATTTCCAATGACGGAGAACAGGGGTTGCCAAGCAAAATCACCTTTTTAGAACCGACGATGCCGGGCATGGCTTCTGCTATCGTTGTACAATCGGCATCCAGGAAGATGGCAACGTCAAAAGCTCCCGATTCCAGTTCGTAGGATTTTGCCAACGTTATGCTCTGGAGCAAACTGGGGTTCTTTGCGACAAGTTCGTGTGAAGCTCGGAAGTTCGAGTTTGAAAAGTTGTCCAGCAGAGATTTGTATTGCTTGCTTAGCTGTCTTCTGCTTTTTGAGGATGCGCTGAACAATTCCGGGCATTCTGTCGTTACGGCCTGCATTTGGCTGTTTGTCCAGACGCGTGCAAACGCCATGGCGATATCCCTGTTCGCATTCTTCGAATCTTTGACAAATTCGGCGAGATTGTCGCATTGGGAATCGCTTATGTTGTCTATGTGTTCGCAAAGTTGCAAGTAAATGTCTTGTTCTTTCCAGTGCTTTGACCAACAGTCGATTTTGTTGGACCACTGGTCCACATTCTGCGTATCCATGGATTCGCTCAGGTTTAGCGACTTGCTGATGGATTGCAGAACCTTTTGCAGGAATTCGAGGTTTGCCTGAATGCTGTCGAATTCGCTCACGAACGGCTTAAAGAGATGCCATTGTTCAAGAATATGAATCAAGTGGTCGAACTGGTCGTCGTTCTTGAATCTTGAACGGAATGCGTAATAACTGCAAATTTTGTTCGCAAGATCCTTCCAGTCGGTCTTCTCGAACTTCCAGTCCTTGCCGAAAAGTCGCATGGCGAGAACAGAAGAATCCCTGTATTTGCGCCTGTTCTCTTGGATGTCGATGAGGCTGTCGATTTTTTCGACCAGCATGTCATCTGAATTTATGCTTTTCGGGTTCTTGAATAGGCTGAGCAAAGTGCGCTTGGGGCGGCGGTAATGGTCGGACAGCCCGTGGAGCGGGGACTTGAGACTTTCAACAAATTCGTTTCGTACGGCGAGGATATTCTCGTCAATGGCGTCTTCGGTAAAGATATCGGAGCCTTTGCGACGATAACTGGACCAGCGGTTGCCGGCATTGGGCAGTTCGTTCAAGTCGTCCTGATAGGCGACCCAGCCACTGGAGTGGAGGTTCCATTCTTCAAAGCCCGGAAGGTCCTGATCGAAATTTGTTTTAAATGTGTTGATCAGCTCCTGAATGTCAGAGATCTTGTATCCGAAGGGGAACAGGTTCGACTTTTCGATGCTTTCCATGAGCGGCTTGTTCTTTTCCAAGAGGCTCTTGGCGCGTTCCAAATCTTCACCAATGGAGTTCTTCCGGTCTTGAGAAAGCGCGGGCAACTTGATTCCCTGGAATGCGTTGAAAATCTCGATTCCGTTTTCGTTGAAATAGAGTTGCGCCATCTGCTTGAGACTGGCGTGTATGGACTTGTATCTTGAATAGCGGACCCGCTCGACGTTCATGAAAAGATCGTTCGGGAACTTTGTCTTGACTGGCTTGAGTTTTGAAATCTCGTCAAAGAGTTCCGTGAGCTTTATTCCGCTGGGCTTGAGCGGGTTGTTGACCAAGTCGTAGTAAGTGACAAGCTTCGAACGGACATCGTTCAAGACCTTTTGCAGTGTTTCGCGTTCGGGACCTTGGAACGAGCGGAAAGGCGGTTTCCAGGCGTTTTCGAAGTTCAGCTTTGTGATGGATCTTCGCGTGATGACGCAAACTTTTTTCTTTTGTTGAACAAGGTCTGCGACGATGTTTACGGCGAGTTTCGCTTTTTCGGAACCAGGGAGCGTCTGTATCGCATAGGCGGAGACTTGTTCGTTCAGTGCGTCGATGGCAGCCTTGTTCGTTTGCGAGTCCATCACGTATGGGAAGTAGTGGTCCGCTGGATTAAAGACATGGTCGTATGTCTTTTCTTCGAAAAGGGATGGCTGCGGCAAGAATCCGTCGTTGCCGATGGTGGCGTTGAAAAAGAGGTTGTTCGCGGCTTTGGCGGTTGCCCAGTTTTCGTTGGACAAGTTCTTTTTCAGGAGAAGCTTGTTGGTGCTGTAAAACGTGATGCAGCAACCATTACGTGTAAATTTCCAGTCGGCCTTCGCAGCGATTCTTTTTTCGAGCGTGTCGAAGAACTTTTTTATGTCAAAGTGTCCGTTCTTGTAAAAGTCGGCAGCGACAGGGTACCGGATACTTCTGTCAAGAGACGGAAGAGCGATATTTTCAACAGGGGCGTGGTTAGAAATGGCAATCGTGTCGTGCTCGAAATCGTAGTCTAGCGGAATGAGCAGCGCCGGTGCCAAGGATTTTTCGCCCCATTTGATAAAGCCCGTCGCCATGTACAGATCTTGGTTGCCGAAGTCTTCGTTTTTTGTCTTTAGAACCTGGCGGAATTTTTCAAGGTCCGTTTTTTGCATTTCTTCGTTGTACTTTGCAGATACTGGAAAAAATGAAATAAGGGCGCGTGGGTTATTTTCGTTTTGCCAAGCCTCAAAAAATTGGTCTCCGTAGTCAAAAAAGAGCGGGGACTGAAACTTATTTTTTTGCGAAAAACAGAGCAGGCGGTCCTTGTTTTCGAAGGTAGCCGCTTCTACGCGAATTTTCTCAATTGTAGCTGACATTGACGTTGAGGCCATGTCATGAATATAAATTTTTTCTTGCCTGCTGTTTTTATAGATGCTCTATAATTATGGAAATTGCGTCCAGAAGTGTAATGGGTGTATCGGATTCGGTCAGCTTTGCCTTGTGGCAGACGCGTCCGAAGAGGGTTTCGGGGGTAATGCCGGCCTCTTTGTCCTGCCTTAGGCTGTGAGCGAGTTCGCGTTTGGAAAGCTTCTTGTTGTTTGCGTCGACGATGAGCGGGTGGTGTAGGTAAATCGGGTGTTCGGTGCGTCCGAGCGCTTCCATCAGCGCAATTTGGCGGGCGGTGGAGTTGCGGATGTCTTCGCCGCGTACGATGTGGGTGATGTGTTCGTCGATGTCGTCGACGCAGACGGCGAACTGGTATGTCCATTGGTTTTCGCGGTCGCGTATCGGGAAGTCTCCGCATTGGAGTTTCGGGTTCTCGTGAAAATCACCGAGCCGCAAATCGTGCCAATGAATTACTTTATCTGGAACTATGAAACGAAGGCTATGAGGTGCGCTTTCATCGCTCGTCTTTGGACAATCGCTTCGCTCTTGTCCCAACCATTCGGCTCGGCCATGCCCAACTGCGTTGGTCGCGTCGCTCGCCTTGTATGGTTGTCGTCTATAAAAGCATTTGCCTTGGTAAATGATTTCCCCGGTTTCGCTTTGCGGGTTTTCGGCGAGGAGCTGTTTTCGGCTGCAGTAGCAAGGATAGACAAGCGATTTCGCTTCGAGTTTTCGAAGTGCCGCTTCGTAGATGGCAGTTCGTTTACTCTGGATGCTTTCGGAATCGTAATGGAATCCGAGCCATGCGAGGTCTTCACGGATGCCTTCGATATAGGCCGGGCGTGCCCTGCTTTGGTCGTGGTCTTCAATCCGCAGATGGACTTTCAAACCCCATTTTTTTGCGGCAGCCCATACGTAAAGCGCCGAAAGCAGATGGCCTTCGTGGAGATATCCCGTGGGGCTAGGCGCAAATCGAATAATTCCAGACATAGTTGTGTAAGATACGTCACAAATGTAAATTTTTTACAATGTTATTAACATTACAATTTCACCCAAACGTTGTATATGAATGTATATTTTGGGAAATGATGGGATGTAATACAAACATTGGAGTATCTATGGTTGGAATGAAAACTCTTTGGGGAGCTTTTATTGCTCTTGTTCTTGTTTGTACGGTAAATTCATTTGCCGATGATATCGTGGCGACTGCGTCCAATGGCGCTACAGTCATTTTGCATGACAATGGCCGCTGGGAGTATTATCAGAACAACTCCAAACTTCGGGATATTCGTCAAAGCGCCATTCCCGAGGATGCCAAGTTCAATGTCATGGTCGAGTACGAAAGTCCGGATCGCGTGCGCAAGAACATCCGCCTGGCGATGGAAGCGGAATTTGCGACGGAAGAAGAAATCAAGGACAGCTTGAGAAATGTGCCGAAGGGCGGTTATGTTTACTTCCAGGTGAAGACTTCTCAGATTAAGAAGGGCATGCCCCGTAAGTTGACGTATTTCTTGTTCGACGGGGGCAAGGATCCCATCTTTACAAAGACCGCTTACGATACCGAAGCAGTTCCGAGCGAACTTAGCGGTGTTTCCAATTTACTTGTAATTCCTGTCTATGGGCGTCCGAAGTCCAAAGTCATGCTGGCGCGTGTGCAGGCTCGCGACGGGATGGAAACACTCGATATCGATATTCCGATAAGGTAATTTGCATTGCTGAAATTTGCAGTAGTCGATTTAGAAACGACTGGCGGTCATAAAGAATTAAACCGGATTATGGAAATCGGAATCGCCTTGATGGACGGTTCCGATATTGTCGATACGTATCATGCGCTTGTCGATCCGGGGCATCCGATTACGCCGTTTGTCCGTGAATTGACGGGAATCAGTGACGAAATGGTTCAGGGGCAACCGCAGTTTTCTTCGATTGCGGAACATGTGGCGGAACTTCTAGAGAACCGCATTTTCGTGGCGCACAATGTGCAGTTCGATTGCAAGTTCTTGACAACTGAATTGAAGCGCTGCTGTATCAAGTTCAATCCGCCAAGACTTTGTACGGTCAAGCTTTCGAGGCGAGTTTTCCCGGGGCAGCCGAGCTACAGTTTGCATAAACTCACGGAGTCTCTAGGGTTGCCGGACTTCAATCATCATCGGGCGCTGGACGATACGATGGCCGCCGCCGAAATTTTGAAACTTGCGCTCGCAAAAGTGGGCGAGGATGGCGTCCTGAAATACGTGGTGAACCAAAAGAAGAATAAGTGACGCTTTCTGCCAACTTTCTACTTCAATAATCCCGCTTTATACTTTAGCTTCAAGATGCGGGCGGCGGATTCTTCGATGCGGCGCTTGTACTTGGAACTCTTTTCGCTGAGTTCCATCATGATGTCGAGCATGTCCTTGGCCTTGGACGTGAATGAAATCATGAGAATGTCGTTGCCGGCATCGATAATGGCGGTAATGAGGCGCTTGAAATCCTTGTCGGGGTAGCCCTTGCGCGGGGGAATATGGTCCTTGCCGCTGGCCCAGGCGCGCAGCGATGTGCCCCAGAGGTCGTCTGTCAGCACAACCATGTCAGGCGTCTTTTCGCGGGCGATTTTGACAATGTTTTTGTCGAAAACGGCAGGACGGCTTGAAATGCGCAAGAAGCGGACGCTCGACATCATCGTGACGGGAATGTCGTCGGCAAGCGTCTTGAAAAAGAGAATGTTCTTCTGGATTTTTTCGAGGGGCGAAGCGCTGATGGCGATTTGCAAATCGCTGTTTGTCCAGGAGTCGTATCCGGGGAAGTGCTTTGATACGCAGATGATTCCGCTTTCGCGCATGCCTTTGACAAAGGAACGAACTTTGTATGCGTTGGTCGTGTCGTATCCCCAAGAGCGCCTGCTTTCTTCCATGAACGAGTTTGTGTTGCGGTGGTCCTTGGACGGGTCGAGGACTGGCGCCAAGTTCATGTTGATTTTGATTTCCTTGAGCGCACGCCCGATTTTATTTGATAGCGAATGGATTTTGGCGGTGTCCATGCCTCGCATTTCGCGGGCGCTAGGCAGGCTGTTCCATTGGGTGGAATGCGAACGCAGGCGGTTGACGATTCCGCCTTCTTGGTCTGTGGCGACAAAAAGCGGAATTTGGAGGCTGTCGTTGATTTCGGATATCTTTTTCTGGTAACTTTCGGCGTTGCTGAGGTGTTTGCCCGTGATGAGTACGCCGCCTATTTCGTTTTCGATGACGAACTGCGATGTCGTGAGGAACACCATGATCATTTGTGCGGCCTTTTGGCGCAAGGTCATCGAATCCCATAGCGGCATGAGTTTGTCGGGCAGATTGTACGGGTTCGGTTTGCTTTTTGCTTGGGCTGCAGAACTATTTGCAAGAGTTGTCGAAGATGAAATTGCGTGCGTTCCTGAAGATGAACTCGTGGCAGGAAAAGCCGTTGCCGTATCGCTCAAGGAACTGATTTGGGGCTTGGACTTTAGCAGTAAGGATTCTGTTAATGAATTTATCGGGGTAAATTGCCTCTCGAGTAAGTCTTCGGCAAAAGCTGCCGAAAACGCCCCGAAAATTGCAATGATAAACAGAATCTTTATGCGCATGTATTGCGCGCCCTCCAGGATGACGCGGTCCTTCCTACCGCCTACTGTCTACTTCCTACTTCTTTACAAATCGTCTTGGCTTGAACTCGCGCGGCGGGAACTCGAATTTGAGCTTTCCCTTGACGAGTGTCAGGTACGCGTCGAACAGGCGGTGCGTCTTGTTGCTGCGGAAGCCCTTGATTAGCGAAGTCTTTTGCCCAGCGAGCAGTTTCTTGATTTCGTCGAGCGGGATTTCCTTGCCAAGGAGAATCTTCGGTAGCGTGATTCCGCTCGGTTCCTTCTTGACGAAACTGTCGGACACATAACCCGTCAGCGTTTCATAGACATCGGCTCCATCGACCGGGGACTTGCCGATAACTTCGCCGAGCTCGATTTCTTCGGGTTTCTCGTCGAACACGAATTCAATCTTGTTTTCGTCGTTGATGGTCAGCACGGCAGAAAATTCAGCGCCCTTCTTGCTACGGAACCCGGTCAAGGGACCAATTTTGCGCTTGGTCAACAGTTCGACGATTTCGGCTTCGGACAAGTGCTTGCCGCCGATAATCTTACGGATGACGATGCCGTCTTCGGTGGTGTAGCGGCTCACGGTCTCGAACACCTTCTTGCCGTTCACGGGGCTGAAACTTGCTTCGCCTGTCGTATCGACTTCCTTGAATCCCTTGATGTTCTTCACCATCGTCTTCGTCATTTCGACGATGCCATTCATGAATGCTTCGCGAGATTCCTTGCCCTTCGAGATGAGGTCCATCTTGTATTCCCATTCCCCGGTGAGTTCCGGGCTGGTGAGGGCTTCGCAGTTCATGGCGGAGAGGACCTTGATGAGGTCGAACGCCTTTGCGGTCGGGATCATTTCCTTGCCGTCGCGAACGACGTACTTGTCGCTCACGAGTTTTTCGATAATGGCGGCACGTGTGGCCGGCGTTCCGAGTCCGCGTTCCTTCATGGCGTCGCGGATTTCGTCGTCTTCGACGAGTTTGCCTGCGCTTTCCATCATCGAGAGAAGCGTACTTTCTGTGTAGTGTGCAGGCGGTTTGGTGAAGTCTTCGCTTGCTTCAAGTGCGGTCGTTTTGGCCGAGTTGCCGTCTAGCTGCGGAATGTTCGAATCTTCGTCGGATTCCTTGCCGTAAATCGCCTTGAAGCCTGGATCCACGAGAATCTTGCCTTCGGTGATGAATGTCTCGCTTTCGACCGTCGTAATGCGGGTCGTATTGAGGTACTGTGCCGGCGGGAAGAATACAGCGATAAAGCGCTGGCAAATCATCGTGTAGATTTTTTCTTCGGCTTCGGAGAGTCCCTTCGGGACAACGCCTGTCGGGATGATGGCGAAGTGGTCCGAAATCTTCGAGTTGTCAAAGACTTTTGGAGTGCGCTTGACGTAATTCTTTTCGAGCGCTTCTTGGGCAAACTTGGCGAGCGGGCCCTCGATCTTGCCGAGAGTCGCCTTCACCGGGGCAACGTAATCTTCGGGTAGGCAACGGCTGTCGGTACGCGGGTACGTGGTTGCCTTGTAATGTTCGTAGAGGCTCTGTGCAATCGAAAGCGTCGTCTTGGCGCTGAACCCGAAGCGGTTGTTCGCTTCGCGCTGGAGCGTCGTCAAGTCGTACAGCTGGCCGCATTTCTGCTGGCTCGGGGCGGTGGTTTCTTCGATGGAACCTTTTTTGCCCTTGCATTTCGCGAGGATTTCCTGGACGCGGGATTCGTCGAAAATCTGCTTGACGCGGTCCTTGCCGTTTTCTTTATCGACGGTGAACCACTTGCCTTGGTAAACCGCGCTGTTGTTCTTGAACGAGGCCTCGATGGTCCAGAATTTTTTCGGTACAAAGCGGTTGCGTTCTTCTTCGCGTTTCACGATAATGGCGAGCGTCGGGGTCTGTACGCGTCCGCACGGCGTAATCTGGAACCCGCCCATGGAACTGTTGTAGGCGGTGAGCCCGCGGCTGCCGTTCATGCCCACGAGCCAGTCGGCTTCGCTGCGGCAGAGGGCGGCGTTCCTCAAGTTGACCATGTCCTCTTCGGTACGGAGGTGCTCGAACGCATCCTTGATGGCGGCAGGCGTCATGCTCTGCATCCACAGGCGCTTGAACGTCTTCCCTTTGAAGTTCCCCTTGAGCACGTAATCTACGATGTAATAGAAAATCAGTTCACCTTCGCGCCCAGCATCGCACGCATTTATAATCGTCGTTACGTCCTTGCGCTTGATGAGCTTGCCCAAAGCGGAGAGGTGGCCTCTGGTGGTGGGGAGAGCTACAAGCGGGAATTTTTCGGGGAGCATGGGGAGTGTCTTCATGTCCCATGCCTTGTACCTTTCGTCAATGTCTTTCGGGTCGGCGATGCCTACGAGGTGGCCAATCGCATGGCTTACGATGGTCGTATCGCTTTCGTAATAGGCGGTTTCTTTCTTGAACGATTTAGCGCCGAGAACTTTGACTAAGTCTGCTGCCACGCTGGGTTTTTCTGCGATGATGAGGGTCTTGCCTTCAATAGTCTTCTTTGCAACCGTTTTCGAGGTCGCTTTTGTGGCGGTTTTCTTTGTAGAAGTCTTTGCTGTCGCCTTAGTTGTAGTTTTAGTCGTTGCCATGTTTATTTCCACTTGAATCGTCCGAACAGTCCGAACAGAACGGCCAGTACGGTAAAGGGGGCATGGATGAACTCAACCGGGATACACCATTTGAGGAGGTGTTCCTGCTTGAATATTTTGAGCCCGCGAATAATGAGTATCATGTCGCCTACGCTCTTGCACAAGAACGCTATCAAGGTGGCGACGAACAATTTAAAACTGAAAATCGAAAGTGCTGCGGTTACGCAGAGCATCGTGAGGAACAGGAATACCATCGAGAGCACAAAGACGATTTTCGGGGTGTAGTAGATGGTCTTTGATGCCCAGCGTTTGCGTTGTTCCCAGAGTTCCTTGAGAGTTTCTTTGCCGTTTGTCGTGACGAACGTGGAGGGCGTGATGCAGTAGCGCATGGCCCAAGGGCGGTCGCTTGCGAGTTTTTGCATCAGGAGGTCGTCGTCTCCGCTCTGGATTTTGATGACGCCCGTGAAACCGTTCACGGTTTTGAAGAAACTTTTGCGGTAGGCGAGGTTGTTACCTGTGCTCGTGAGCGGGAGATGCATGGCGAGGCCGGCAGTCCCTGCGATACGGTAAATCAACGTTTCCACCGCCTGCATGCAGATGATGAACGGCGAGCTACTGTCGGTCGGGATGTAGGAGTGTCCGGCGACGAGTTCGATTCCCGGTTCGAATTCCTTGATGATGTCTTTGATCCAGGATGGCTGCACAATGCAGTCCGCGTCCGTAAGGCAGAGAATTTCGCCATTGCAGGCTTCGATCATCTTGCTGATGGCCTGCTTTTTCGGGCTCACGCCCTCGGGTATGGAATCGATGGTAAGCACGTGGAGACGGTCGAATTTTGCTTCGTATTCGGCGAGAATCTTCGGAGTGTCGTCCGTGGAGCGGTCATTGGCCACCCAGACTTCCCATTCGCCGGTGTAATCTTGTGCCAAGACCGAGTCGAGAGTCTTGCGGATACCTTCGGATTCGTTACGGGCGGCGATGAGGATGCTCACCTTCGGGAGTGGTTCTGCATCGGCAAAACCTTCGCGGACTTTTCCGAGTGCGCGGTAAAACCGGAGTTCTAACCCGAGGTAGAAGAGTCCGAGGAGCGTCAAAAGCCCGATGGCCAAGTATGTCAAAATCGACAAAATCATTTTTCTTCGGCAAAATGTAATAAGGTTTTTTTGAAAGTTTAAAACGCCGTCACTGAATGACGGGGCATTTTTGAGGATATAATATAATAGTAAGTAACCGAATGCTGAACGGGCGGGCAGTATGAAGTGCTGGGTCATCCTGGAGCCTGTCATTCTGGAGGGAGCTCGCGACTGCCATATTTTATATTTTCATGGAGTACTTTTTGAGTCTTAGAGAGATGCTATGAGCAAAACGAAAATAGTGGGCATTGTTTTGGCCGTCCTTGCAATTGGGGCGGTTGTCGTGTGGTGGATAATGTCCGACAATGCGAAGGACAAGAAAGTCCAGCAAGAAATTGATGCCGTCGTGAAGATCCTCGACGAAGCCTCGGGTGATATCGCGACTTCTGCCGACGTCAGCAGTTCTGAGTCGATTCCCGATTCGGTTGAGGCCCCGGTCGAACCGTCCGGCGATTCTTCCGTCAATAAGTCTCCGTTTGATTTGGAAAAGACAATAAGGCTGTTCCATATTCTAGATGCTGGCTACGAAAAAAGCCATAACATTCAGGAATACCTCCAGTTCTTGGCCGTGCAGGATTATCGCGGTATACCTCCCGAAGTCATCCGTGCGAAGAAAAAGCTCATTCCGTATTACAAGACCTTGCGCCGAGCCGAAGAAGACTTGAACGAAGCCGAAAAACGCAATCTCTGGGATGCTGTGGCCGGAAACGAGACCTTGCTTTCTATGAATTCGCCTATTGCAGAAGGTGTCCGTGCTGCACTTTCTGGCGGACTGGACGTCGTTGCGGTTTCGAATTTGGTGACGAAGGGCGTTTTGGTGGGCACGGATTTTTTCAAGAACTTGAAAAAGAACGAAAAACTTGAGAAAGAAGCGCGCCTTGCTCTCGAAAAACATCAGGACGCCTATCTCGCGTATCTGGAAGAATACATCAGGCTTTATGTGAGCTACATGGCCAAGTGGAACCGCCTTTGCCTCATGAGGGACAAGGCATACATCTCGATAAGCAATGGCGATGTTGATGGGGCGCTTGTCGTGTTGTCGCAAGTGCTTTCGGAGTACCCTCACGACCGGGAGTCTATCTTGCTGAAATCGTTCTGCCTTGTGCGGCGCGCCCAGCTGGGAGAGGTGAACTCGGAACTTCAAGGCGGTCTTGAAGAAGCGAAACAGTTGCTCGGAAATTTTGTTCGTGATTATCCCGAGAAGTCGGCGCCTGCACTTGTGCTGTTGGGGGCTTGCCACATGCTGTTGGGCGACGAGACGCAGGCGAAGAACATGTTTGACCAGTCTTCGGTCGAATACCCGCGTGGTTCCGAGGAACTTTTGGACATGTATAATTCGTACAATTACAGAAACTATCTGATGAAATCGGTGGAAGGCCATTTTGTGCAGACAATGTACAAGTCGATGATGGAAGGGTTTGGATTTTTCTCGCCCAATTTCCAGAAGGCTATCATTGCCTACAAAAAAGGCGATTTCGCGAAGGCCAAAGAAGAAATTTTCCGCCACTTTTTCCGCCGCGGGAACCAGAAAGTCTATGACTACCTGATTGCGGATATGAAGTATGTGGAACGGTACATGCCGACGCTCTTGAACATGATTTTCGAGGAGCATTCTTTCCTCGATTTGCAGGCCTATAACCCGACGCTTTCTTTTTCGGACAAGTTGGCTGTGAAGGTCGAGAACCGCTCGGACCGTAAACTTTCGAATGTGCGCCTGTTCCTGTGCCTGCACCTGACCGATATGTACAAGGACGAGTACCAGGTGAAAAAGATGGAGACGACCGTCAACAACATCGAGCCGCATTCCGTCGCCGATTTTGGAAAGTTGCAGCTGGACTATGAGATTTATGGAAAAAAGAAGAACAACGTATCGGATATCGTTTCGGTAAGGGCCGTCATCATGACGGATAGTCTTATAATCTGGGTCGACGAGGACAAGGTCAAGCGGACGAATATTTTGGACAAGATGAGTTCGCGCATGAACCGCAAGAGTTTCGAGAATAAGGACTTCTTCTACATGGACAAAACCTGGAACGGAAAACGATTTGCGGATTTCGTGCGTTCGGCGACTACGGCCGAAATGAAGGACCGAAAGGGACTTCTGGGTTCCGTGATGGGCTCGAAGAACATGGCGTTCCATTTCCCGCGCATTCTGGACGGACTGAATCCGTATTTTTCGTTTGGACTGTTGAACAACAAGGATGCCGTCATGCCCGTTTCGGTCGTTTTGAACGGGGACCATATCGATGTCGAATTCGAAAAGCAGACCGCCTGGACGAACACCGTAAAGCCGTTGTACATCAGCAGCGCAGAAGGAATATTCTACATGAACGTTTCATTTGACGCAAACGGCGACATAAAAGGTATTTCCGAAATGAAGTTTTAAACCCTAAACAAGACTACCAAGGACGACGCTGGCTCTTCCTACCGCCTACTTCCTACTAATCCCCACTTGACCCCTTTTTCACGTTTTACTACATTTGAGCCGCTTTGAGAATAGATATCGCACAAAAACTTACTGAATCCGAAGACCAACGAGTGGTCTGGTCCCATGCCGACGCTCCCGAAATCTTCGACGAACTGCACCTCAAGGGCGATCTGGTAGCCGAGGTGTTGGTTAGCCCCGAAGGCAACGGCAAGTGCCTTGTGACTGGTACTATCTCTGGAGTGCAAACACTCACTTGTGTCCGCAGCCTGGATCTTTTTGACCGTCCGTTCGAAACCGAGATTGTTGTCGAGGTGGAACGCGGAGCGTGCGCCCAGCAGGAACTTCACGACGACGACGATGACGTTTTCGCCTACACGATTCCGCAGACACAGGACTTCGTAGATGTTTCCGAGTGCGTCCGACAGTTGGTGACCCTACAGGAACCCATTGCACCCGTGAAAAATCCTGACGAAGATTTTATCTTTGTATCAAACAACCAAACTGGCGACGGTGCCGATGCTGAAAAACCGCTCGACCCCCGCTGGGAGAAACTCAAAGCTCTTAAGAGCAAAATGGAAAACAGGAGTTAAAAATGGCAGTACCTAAAAGAAAAACCTCGACCGCCCGTCGTGACAAGCGCCGCACCCACTGG
>JAEEGH010008228.1_pt1 | contig 24740 bp, 13 predicted proteins | sample 9134181 | NCBI WGS metagenome assembly JAEEGH01 (sample SAMN16246544, study PRJNA631951) | gut metagenome | biome: gut microbiome; feature: rumen; material: DP-attached | host: Bos | place: Iran: Karaj | collected 2018-10
TATAAGACATAAGGGAGAAATGATGAAAGAGACCAGACAGAAATTATTAACCGGAGAGAGAGCTTTGTTTGCAAGCCATGATATGAGGGTCGTGGATTGCGAATTTAACGACGGTGAATCACCGCTTAAACACAGCTCTGATATTGAACTCAAAAACTGTCTGTTTGGCTGGAAATATCCTCTGTGGTATTGCAATAACATTTCGGTAGAGGATTGCAGGTGGCTTGAAACTGCCAGGGCAGGCGTATGGTATACGAATAACATATCCGTAAGCAATGCAGATGTACAGGCTCCAAAGAATTTCAGGAGATGCAACGGACTGATCTTGTCTGATGCTTCAATACCAAATGCTGCAGAAACACTCTGGGAATGTAAGAATGTGAAGCTTAATAACGTGACCGCCAAGGGTGATTATTTTGCTATGAATTCTGAAAACATAGAAGCTGAAGGCTTAAAACTTGACGGCAACTATTCATTTGACGGCTGCAAAAATGTCACGGTAAAGAATTCGACACTTATCAGCAAGGATTCGTTCTGGAACTGCGAGAATGTGACAGTGTACGATTCCTATATATCGGGCGAATACCTTGGATGGAATTCAAAGAATCTTACCTTTATCAACTGTACGATAGAAAGCCTCCAGGGAATGTGTTATATAGACAGTCTGGTAATGAAAAACTGTAAGCTTGATAATACAACTTTAGCTTTTGAGTATTCATCGGTTGAAGCAACGATCGATTCAAAGATCGACAGTGTGCTTAATCCGAAGGAAGGTACTATAAAAGCTGAGAGTATAGGTGAACTCATACTTGAGAAAGATCAGATCGATCCGGATAAGACAAATATAATATGTTCGTCAATAGATAAAAAGAGTGACGTTGTGGAGTGGCGCAGATGAGATATGATTTTGATACGGTGATATCCAGAAAAGGAACGGATTCACTCAAGTGGAACGTGAATGATGATGTGCTTCCCATGTGGGTCGCGGATATGGATTTTAAGACCGCACCCGAGATCATGGAGGCTCTCGCAGCGAGATTTGAGCACGGGATATTCGGATATTCCGATGTTCCCGACGCCTGGTATGACAGCTATATCTTATGGTGGAAGACGAGGCACGGCTTCGAGCTTCAAAAGGAATGGCTGATCTTCTGCACGGGCGTTATACCCGCCATTTCCAGCACGGTGAGGAAGCTTACGACGCCGCACGAGAACGTCGTGATCCAGACGCCGGTCTATAACATTTTCTTTAACAGCATCATAAACAACGGCTGCCATGTGCTCGAGAACGCGCTTCTCTATCACGACGGACGTTACGATATGGATTTCGAGGACCTCGAGGCGAAACTGGCCGATCCGCAGACCACGCTGATGATCCTGTGCAATCCGCAGAATCCCGCAGGCAGGATCTGGACCAAAGAGGAACTGGCGCGTGTCGGCGAGCTCTGTGCAAAGCACGGAGTTACTGTGATCTCGGACGAGATCCACTGCGATCATACGATCCCCGGAAAAGAATACATACCCTTTGCCTCGGTAAACGAAACCTGCAGGCAGTGCTCGATCACCTGCATAGCTCCCACGAAGTCATTTAATATAGCCGGACTTAACACGGCGGCGGTGAGCATACCGAACGAGTTCTTAAGGAACCGCATACGCCGCGCGCTGAACACGGATGAAGTCGCCGAGCCGAACGCCTTTGCGGTGACCGCGGCTGTGGCGGCGTTTACTAAGGGCGCTCCCTGGATGGATGCCCTGCGCGAATATCTGGCGGAGAACAGGCGCTTTGCCTGCGAATATATAAAAAGTGAGATACCCGGCGCGATCCCTGTCGAAGCCGAAGCCACATATCTGCTTTGGGTGGATGTAGGAGGCCTCGGCGTCACGGAAGCTGCGGTAAAGAGCAGATACGGTTGTGAGAAAGAGACGGTGAGCGAGTTTATCGCGCATGAGCTCAGACGCATTACCGGACTCTTCGTATGCGAAGGCTCCGAGTACGGAACGGCCGGAGACGGATTCCTGCGGATCAATCTTGCTTGCCCGAGAAGCGTCGTAAAGGACGGAATGGAGAGGCTTAAAGCAGGCCTCGCCGCGATAACTGAGGAGTTAAAGCTTAAGTGTCCGTACCTGTTCTTTGATCTTGACGGGACGCTCACGGAATCGGGCGAGGGCATCACGAACGCCGCAAAATACGCATTTGAGCAGATGGGCACGGACATACCGCCCATTGAGAAGCTCTACAGCTTCGTAGGGCCGCCCCTTTCGGAGAGTTTCCCGAGATTCGGAGTCGCTCCCGATAAGGTCGACGAAGCGGTAAGGATATTCAGGGTATACTATGACAAACAGGGATGGTGCGAGAACGTGCCCTATCCCGGTATAAACGATCTGTGCAGGAGGCTTCGCGACTACGGCTATAAGCTCATCGTAGCGACCTCGAAGCGCCACACGCAGGCGGTCAGGATCATAGAGCATTTCGGACTCGCGCCGTGTTTTACCGACGTGATCGGGAATGACGAGAGTGTCGGGCGCAAGACCAAATCGCAGGTCATCGAGTATCTGATGAATAAGCACGGGATCACCGATCCGAAGAATATCATGATGATCGGAGACCGCTGCTACGATGTAGAAGGCGCCGCGAAGCACGGCATTGAAACGGTCGGAGTCACCTACGGATACGGAACGCGCGAAGAACTCGAAAGCGCCGGAGCGGCAGCGGTTGTCGATACCGTGAAGGAACTCGGCGAATATCTGATGAAGTAAGGAACAGCAAATATAGAATAAAAGCGAAGGAGAAGGCATTTATGACTATCAAAGAACTGGTGTCGCAGCTGACGCTGCAGGAAAAGGCAAAACTGGCGGGCGGAGCGGATGCATGGCATACCGCGGCCATTGACAGGCTCGGGATCCCCGAGATCACGGTAAGCGACGGCCCTCACGGACTGAGGAAGGTTGCTGCGTCGGGCGACGTTGCGGATCTGTCGCAGAGCAGACAGGCGGTATGTTTCCCTGCGGGCGTATGCCTTGCGAGCACATTTAACAGGAATCTTGCGGAGCATGTCGGAGAGCTGCTCGGCAACGAGTGTCTTGCCGAGGAAGTAGATATCCTTCTCGGACCCGCTATCAATATCAAGCGTTCGCCTCTGTGCGGCCGTAACTTCGAATATCTTTCCGAGGATCCTTATGTTGCGGGCCAGATCTCATCCGCTTACATCAAGGGCGTACAGTCCAAGGGCGTGGGCGTTTCGCTCAAACATTTCGCGGCGAACAACCAGGAAAAGCGCCGCATGACCGTATCTGCTGTAGTTGATGAAAGAACCCTGCGCGAGATATACCTCGCCGCATTCGAGGAGGCGGTAAAGACCGCGCATCCCGATACGCTCATGTGTTCATACAACAGGATCAACGGCGTATACAGCTCCGAGAATCCCTGGCTTTTGAACAAGGTTCTCCGCGACGAGTGGGGCTTTGACGGTTTCGTTATGTCCGACTGGGGCGCGGTTAACGACAGGCCTCTGGGCGTAGAGTCCGGACTTGATCTTGAGATGCCTACCAGCAACGGCATCAGCGAAGAGCAGATCATCGACGCGGTTGAATCGGGCCGCTTAAAAGAGGAATACCTCGACAAGGCAGTCGAGCATATCTTAAATAAGGTTAACAGATACACCGGCTTCATGGATGCGAAGAACGGCAATGCTCCCGCACCGAAGAACAGACCCGCGTTCGATTATGTGGCCGATCACAAGGAGGCCAGAAAGGTCGCGAGAGAGGGCATGGTGCTCTTAAAGAACGACGGCGCGCTGCCTCTTAACAAGGACCAGAAGATCCTCTTTATTGGTGAATTCGCGAAGAAGCCCAGATATCAGGGCGGCGGAAGCTCGCATATCAATCCCACGCGCGTTATCAGCGCTCTTTCTGCGTCGACGAGACATACGCTCGTTGAGTATACAAAGGGCTTCTCGTCCACAAAGGACATCGTTGAGGACAATCTGATCGACGAGGCTGTGAGCAAGGCAGCTGCGGCAGATGTTGCGGTTATCTTTGCCGGACTTCCGGACAGCTTCGAGAGCGAGGGCTACGACCGCGAGCATATGAGACTGCCCCAGTGTCAGAACCGCCTGATCCGTGAGGTTGCGAAGGTTCAGCCCAACACCGTTGTTGTACTTCATAACGGTTCACCCGTATCGATGCCCTGGATCGGCAATGTCAACGCCGTACTTGAAGCGTATCTTGCGGGCGAGGCTTCGGGAGAGGCAGTGATCGATATCCTCTTCGGAGTTACGAACCCTTCGGGCAAGCTGGCCGAGACCTTCCCGATCTCGATCAAGGATACCCCCTGCTATGACAATTTCCCCGGCAACAGACTTACGGTAGAATACCGCGAAGGCCTGTTTGTCGGCTACAGATATTATGACCGTGTAGACATGAACGTGCTCTTCCCGTTCGGACACGGCCTCTCCTACACCACCTTCGGCTACAGCGGACTCGAGCTGAAGACCGGCGACAAGTGCGCGACCGTTTCGTTTAAGGTAAAGAACACCGGCAAGGTTGCGGGCGCCGAAGTAGCGCAGGTTTATGTCGGCAAGACGGGCAGCAAGGTATTCAGGCCTCTGCGCGAGCTTAAAGGCTTTGAGAAGGTATTCCTTGCACCCGGAGAGGAAAAAGAGATCACGATCGAACTCGATGAGAGAGCATTCTCGTATTACTGCGTAGGCGCGCACAAGTGGTGCGTTGAGCCCGGCGCCTATACCATCAGCGTAGGTTCATCGAGCCGCGATATCAGACTCCGCGGAGACGTATGGTTCAACCATGAGGAGTACGATATCTGGCAGTACACGAGAGACGAGCTCCCGACCTATTATTTCGGCGATCCTTCGAGCGTTTCGGACAGTGAGTTCGAGAAGCTTCTTTGCGGACCGATTCCCGAGAGCGTAAGACGCGCGGACGATCCGTTCACCATCAACTCGACCATTGAAGATGCAAGGAGCACCAAGTGGGGCGCACGCATCATCAAACTTATCGAGCTTGCCGAGAAGAGCAAGGGCGTAGTTAAGAAAGAAAACAGCGGAATGTTCATCGCCATGATCAATGAGATGCCGTTCCACTCGGTAGCATGCATGTCCGGAGGCAAGATATCTATCGATATGGCCGAAGCCATCGTTAATTTGCTGAATAAAGAGGATATCGGACGCAACCTGAAGCTCCTGGGCCTCAGCGGCGTGGACAAGGCGTTTTCGAAGCTCGGCGGCAAGGAAGGCATTAAATCAAGGATATCCGGTATGGCCGGACACATTAAGGAGACCGCGTCAAAGGCAAAGGACGACATCGCGAAGCTTAAGGAGAAGCGTGCGCAGGCCGCGGCCGAAGACGAGGAAGAAGACGAAGAATAAGCAATAAGAACCGAAAGGCTAAAAAATGGTAACGATCAAGAATCCCGTCATATGGGCAGATTTTCCGGATAACGATGTTATCCGCGTGGATGACGCATTTTATATGGTGACCACGAGCATGCATTCGATGCCGGGCTGTCCCATCATGAAATCCTATGACCTGCAGCACTGGGAGACAGTCAGCTACTGCTTTGACAGGCTCAGCGAAAAGGACGGGAACAATCTCGAAAACGGACAGAATATATACGGAAAGGGCAGCTGGGCGGCGTCTCTGAGAAAGGACGGAGAGTGGTATTACTGTCTCTTCAACAGCAATGACGATCACCACGCCTACATTTTCCGCACAAGGAACATCGAAGGCCCGGAATGGGAGCGCTATCTGCTCCCGAAGTACATGCACGACCCGTCGCTCCTCATTGACGACGACGGGCGCAGGTACATAATCTACGGGAATCACGATATATATATCACAGAGCTCTCCGAAGATATGAGAAGCCTGAAGAACGGCGGCCCCGACAGGCTTCTGTTCACGACGGAATCCGAGAACATGGGCCTGAAGGCGGAGGGCTCCCATGCATATAAGATCGACGGGCGCTACTATGTGCTCATGATCGAATGGCCCAGAGACGGCCACGGTCGCAGGCGTGAGGTCTGCTACCGGTCCGATTCTCTCAACGGACCCTTCGAGCACAGGATAATACTTGACGACGACTGCGGATACAATAACGCGGGAGTGGCTCAGGGAGCGATATTTACGCTGCCTGAGAGTGCAGAGGAAACCGCTCCCGAAGGGATAAGGCTGTTCGATAAAAAAGGCCCGGAAGACAAGGTCTGGGCTGCGGTCATGTTCCAGGACCACGGAGCTGTCGGAAGGATCCCTTACGTGCTTCCCGTGGTATGGGAGGACGGATGGCCGGTGCTCGGAGACGAAGGCAGGGCCCCGAAGGAGTTTGCGCTCCCGATAACCGCGCATCTCGACGCTCTCTACGGGAAATCGGGCGGCAACGTCATTCTGGCACCCGGAGTAAAGGGAGCCAAGAATCCGAAGGATTCCGCGACGATCTGCAGTGCGGGCGACGATTTCAGAAGGCTTCCGGGGCAGGAGAGGGCGCTTACGGATCCGAAGCATTTCTGGCAGTGGAACCATAACCCCGACGACGCGCTCTGGTCGCTCACCGAGCGTCCCGGATATCTGCGCCTGATCAACGGACACATTAACGATCACGGGATACTGCAGGCGAGAAACACGCTGACGCAGCGTACCTGCGGACCTAAATGCTCATGCAGCACGCATATCGATCTCAGGGGTTTAAAGGACGGAGACTGCTGCGGACTTGCTGCTCTTGAGGGACAGTTCGGGCTGGTCGGAGTGCGCATCGACGATGAAGAACAGTTTGTCGTGATGTGCGTAAACGACGGGAACGGCAGGGAAAGGGCGCTTCTTAACAAGCCCTATGACGCGCGGGACATCTGGCTGAAGATATCCTTTGATTTTACCGCAAATAAAGATACCGCGGAATTTGAGTATTCCGCGGATGGAAAGACATGGGAAAAGGCGGGCGCGCTGCAGCTTAAGTATACGCTCGATCATTTCATGGGCTGCAGGATGGGACTTTATTCCTATCCGACCTTAAAGACCGGCGGTTTCGCCGACTTTGAGTATTTTAAGTTCAAAGGATGACGGGCGAACAGGTCAGCTCGCTGCCGGGATCGGTACCGAATCTCGCACGGATGAGCTGGCGGTAGATGCCCGAAGCATGAAGACCGGCGGCCGTGAGAGGCTGTGTGCGGTCGGCGTCCGCGGGCTTGGTGATCAGTTCGGTGTGCTCCGAATCGCTGACCGGACGGAGAAGCTCGGAAGACGAGCGTTTCAGACCGAGCAGGCGGATCGCGGGAAGCGTATCCGAGGCTTTAAGCGCTGCGATGTGCTCCGGTCCGATGCCGAGCGTCAGATGCAGCAGGGCGCGGCATACCGCGGTATAGTTATTGTTTTTTGATTTCAGTTTTGAGGCGAGCTCTGTAAATGTACAGGGCTCGTTTTTATATTTGGAAAGGGCGTTCGCAAGATCTCTGTTCACATCCGCAAAGGCAGTATGATCGGTGATCGCGGGATCGTTGAGCCGCAGATAAAGCATCGGACTTAAGTCGTCGGCCGTGATCGGGAGCGTACGCCGGTAATTCTCATCGATCAGCTTCAATACCTCGTCGGGCACCTGACCGATCAGCTCTCCGGTGTCGCCGTCGGGATCCTCGAGAGCGGCGCGCAGTGCGGTCGCAGAGGACTGCATGTGGCGTACTATCGTATCGTCATGGTAGCCGCTGCCGGTGCGTTTGATGGCGACGGGCCTTAAGGTAAGGCTTTCCCGGCCTGCGGGGGACAGCTTAAGGCAGGCCCTCACGTACTCGATCGCGAGAATATTGTTCGGGGAACGAAGGATCGCAGTAAGGGACGGGTTGCCTGTTTCGGCCTCGAATGCGGCGTCGCGGGCGGCGGGGAAGCTGCATCCTTCCTTCAGTTTTTCCTGAAGGACGCTCTTGAACAGCTCGCTCTCATTGTTCAGGATATCCGCGATCTTAAAAAGAATATCGATGTCGGGACATTCGCAGCCGAACGCGATAAAATCGACATTGCCAAGAGAATTTAAGAGCTTCACGCCTGCCTCGGCAAAGATCTCGGCCGAAGCGGTCGCATAGGGGACCGGAAGCTCGAAAACAGCGTCTGCACCGGAGAGTAACGCCATCCGTGCACGCAGGGATTTGTCGCAGACCGCGGGGGTTCCGCGCTGCACAAAATCGCCGCTCATGGCTATCACGCACCTGTCGGCGCCCGAAATGCGCTTCGCTTCATTGATGATGTATTCATGTCCGCAGTGGAATGGATTGAATTCCGCTATGATCCCGACTGTTTTCATACGACCTCCGGATACTTTTTCTGAAAAAATTATATCATATGCGGGGGCGAAATGGTGTTGTTATTTTCGGGCTTTTTGAGTAAAATCAGTTTGAATTGATGAATGGAGATGAAACGATGACACTCAATGAATTAAAGACGGGCGAGAGCGCCGTTATTACCAAAGTCGGAGGAGAAGGGGCTTTAAGGCAGCATTTCCTCGATATGGGCGTTATCCCGAAGACTGAGGTTACACTTATAAAATTTGCGCCGATGGGCGATCCGATGGAGCTGAGGATCCACGGCTATGAGCTGACTCTCAGGATCGCGGACGCTAAAAAAATAGAGATCGGGCCGGTCAGGGCCGCGGCGGAGAAAGACGATGCCGCTGAAAACGGGACCGGTAAGACCTCGGCGGGCAGGCAGAAAAAACGCAGGAGCGCAGCGGAAGGCGATGCGGAGAACGGAAAGCCCGACACCGGAAAAGCCGCGGCCAGAGTCTGTCATCCCGGCTTCGGTGAGGACGGCGTGCTGTACCACGATCCCGCGACCGAGAATCCGCTGCCCGAGGGAACGGTGCTCACATTCGCGCTCGCAGGCAATCAGAACAGCGGAAAGACAACTCTTTTCAACAGTCTGACAGGCTCAAACCAGCATGTCGGCAATTTTCCCGGCGTGACCGTGGACCGCAAGAGCGGCGCGATCAGAGGCCATGCGGATACCGAGGTCGTGGACCTTCCCGGCATTTATTCGCTTTCCCCTTACACCGAAGAGGAGATCGTTTCACGTCAGTATATAATCGGCGAGAAGCCGAAGGGCATTATCAATATCGTTGATGCGACCAATATCGAGAGAAATCTGTATCTGACGATGCAGCTGATAGAACTCGATGTGCCGATGGTGCTCGCGCTCAACATGATGGATGAGCTGCGCGGCAACGGCGGAAGCGTGCGTACCAACGACATGGAGGCCATGCTCGGCATCCCCGTCGTACCCATTTCCGCAGCAAAGAACGAAGGCGTGGACGAGCTTGTTGCTCATGCGCTCCACGTCGCGAAATATCAGGAGTCGCCCGCAAAACAGGACTTCTGTGACGAGTCCGATCATGGCGGAGCGATCCACCGCTGCATCCACGGCATCATGTCTTTGGTCGAGGACCATGCGAAGAGAGCAGGGATACCGATCCGTTTTGCCGCGAACAAGATAATCGAGGGCGACGAACGTGTTATAAAGGCGCTCGAGCTTTCCCGGAACGAGCGCGAGATGATAGAGCATATCATCCTTCAGATGGAGGAAGAGTGCGGTCTCGACCGCGCCGCGGCTATCGCCGACATGCGTTTCTCGTTCGTGGAGAAGCTCGCCGCGAAATGCGTTGTGAAGCCCGTAGAGAGTAAGGAACGTGAAAGAAGCGAGAAGATAGACAGGATCCTCACGGGTAAATTTACCGCGATCCCCGCGTTTATCGGGATCATGGCGCTGGTGTTCTGGCTGACCTTCGGAGTGATCGGCGCATGGCTGCAGGAAATCCTGGAGACGGGGATAGATTCGCTCACCGGGCTTGTGGACTCGGCGTTCGAAGCCTGGAATGTCAATGAAGTACTGCACTCGCTCGTGGTCGACGGAATATTCAACGGCGTAGGAAGCGTGCTGAGCTTCATGCCGATCATTATCATACTGTTCTTTTTCCTCTCGCTGCTTGAGGATACCGGCTATATGGCGAGAGTCGCGTTCGTAATGGATAAACCCTTAAGACGTCTGGGTCTTTCGGGAAGAAGCATTGTGCCGATGCTGATCGGATTCGGATGTTCGGTTCCCGGAGTAATGGCTTCGAGGACTCTGCCTTCGCAGCGCGACAGAAAGCTTACGATCATGCTGATACCGTTCATGAGCTGTACTGCGAAGCTCCCGATCTATGCGTTTTTTACCGGGATATTCTTCCCCGGGCATTCGGCGCTCGTGATGATCGGCCTCTATCTGTTTGGAATACTCACCGGCATACTCACGGCCCATATCTCGAAGTACACCGCGTTTAAGGGAGAGGCGGTTCCTTTTGTAATGGAATTGCCAAATTACAGAATGCCCGGCGCGAAGAACGTTATAAGGCTTCTCTGGGAAAAAGCGAAGGATTTCCTGATGAGAGCGTTCACGATCATTTTTGTGGCGTCGATCGCGATCTGGTTCCTGCAGACCTTCAATCTGCATTTCGGACTCGCGGCCACATCGCAGGAGAGCATACTTGCGAGCATCGCGAACGTATTTACCCCGATCTTCAAGCCTCTCGGCTTCGGTGACTGGAGGATCGTGACCGCGCTGATCACGGGCTTTATGGCAAAGGAGAGCGTGGTATCGACACTGTCGGTGCTCTTCGGCGACAGCTCGGCCCTTTTGTCGGCATTCGCGCCCGCAGCGGCTTTCGCGCTGCTGATATTCTGCCTGCTCTATACGCCCTGCGTTGCGGCGATCGCATCGGTAAAGAGAGAGCTCGGACGCAAATGGGCGTTCGGCATTGTTCTGTTCCAGTGCGCGGTTGCATGGATCATGGCGTTTATTGTGTACATGATCGCGAGTATGGTATAATCAAAATATCTGATGATCAAGGAGATTTTTATATGGCAAGAACCGTTAGATCGAGTGCGGAACTGAAGAATCTGCCCGCATACAGATTGGAGTACGAGGAGCATGTTCCGGACTGCAACGGACAGGGCATGCTGTTCAGACATATCAAGAGCGGAGCGAGAGTCAGCGTTATTTCCAACGAGGACGAGAATAAGGTTTTCTGCATTTCATTCAGGACCACGCCCACGGACGATACCGGCGTGGCTCACATCACCGAGCATTCGGTGCTCTGCGGATCGGAGAAGTATCCTCCGAAGGATCCGTTCATGGAGCTTGAGAAGAGCTCTCTCAATACGTTTTTGAACGCGTTCACATATCCGGACAAGACCTGCTATCCCGTTGCGAGCTGCAACGATGCGGATTTCGCGAATCTGTCCGACGTATACATGGACGCCGTTTTCCATCCCAATACCTACAGGCATGAGGAGATCTTCCGTCAGGAGGGCTGGAGATACGAGCTGAATTCCAAGGACGAGCCGATCACGATCAACGGCGTCGTTTACAGCGAGATGAAGGGCGCTTTTTCGTCGGCGGAGGACCGTCTCTACCGCGAGCTTACGCACGCGCTTTTCCCCGATACGACATACGGCGTGGAGTCCGGCGGAGACCCGCAGGCCATTCCCGACCTGACTTATGAGCAGTTCCTGGATTTCCACAGAAGATATTACCATCCGACCAACAGCTATATCTATATCTACGGCAATATGGACGTTGAGGAGCGCCTCGAGTGGCTTGACCGCGAGTACCTCTCAAAATACGACGTTCAGCCTGTGGATTCCGGGGTAAGGTTCCAGGAACCGTGCGGGGTGAGCGAGGTTCATTCGTTCTATCCGATCGGAGAGGACGATCCCGAGGAAGACGCAGGATATCTTTCATGGGCATTTACGCTCGGAAAGTTTGACGACCTGCTGGAGACCGCAGCGATGGGCGTGCTCACCGACGCGCTGTTCAATGTGCCCGGAGCGCCCGTAAAGGAGGCTCTGGTAAAAGCCGGTATCGGACAGGATATTTCCTGCTATGTCGGCGATTACATCCTGCAGCCTTTTGTCGGCATGACTATCAGAAATACCTCCGTCGACAAGCTCGGCGAGATGAAGAAGATCCTTAAAGAAGAGCTGGAGAGGCTTGTACGCGAGGGCGTTGACAAAAAGTCGCTGCTCGGCATCATCAACGGCGGCGAGTTCAGATACTGCGAGGCAGACTACGGCTACGAGCCCAAGGGCCTCGAATACGGCGTGAATGCGCTGAAGACATGGCTTTACGACGATACGAAGGCTTTTGCGGCGCTGCATGTGAGAGAATCCTTTGAGCCCCTTCGCAAAATGATCGACGAGGGCGGATACGAGAAGCTCATCGAGAAGTACATGCTGAACAGCAAAAACGCAGTTTTCCATTCGATGGCTCCCAGAAAAGGCATGACCGCCGAGACGGAAAAGAAGCTTGAAGACAGACTCGCAGCTATGAAGGCTTCGATGAGCGACGCTGAGCTGGAGAAGATGATCGCAAATACCGCTGCGCTGAAGGCTTATCAGGAGGCGCCCTCGACGCCCGAGGAGCTTGCGACGATCCCGATGCTCAAGCGCGAGGATATAGACAAAAAGGCTCCGGAATTTATTATCACCGATGCTGAGATCAACGGCATTCCGGCATATTTACATGATATAGACACCAACGGCATCGTATATCTGAAGCTCGTGTTCAATCTTGACAGCCTGAACCTCGAAGATGCGAAATATGCGGCATTCGCGGCTGAATTCGCGGGACGCATGAATACGGAGAAGCATTCCTATCTGGAATTCAACAGCGAGGTAAATATCTACACGGGCGGCCTCGGTTTCAGACCTGCGACCGCACCTCTTGTCAGCGGAGACGATAAATACAGGCTCCTGATGACCGCAACGGGCGCGGTTCTTGAGAAGAACCTCGGCAAGCTCCTTGAGCTCATGCGCGAGGAGATGTTTGAGACACGCTTTGACGATCCCGTAAGGATCAGGGAGCTCGCGGGCGAAGTGAAGTCCCGCATGCAGTATTCGATGCCCGCAGCGGGCAACCGTACCGCGATGAACCATGCTCTCGCGGGCGTTGCGTCCGATTCCGTATATGACGAGGAATTCGTCGGACTTGCTTACTACAGGAACATCTGCGCTCTGCTCGAGATGAGCGATGAGGAGCTTATAAAGACCGCGGCGAAGATGAAGGAGATCCTCCTGAACACCTTCGGAAGCAACAATACGCTGATAGACGTGACCTGCCCGAAGGAGACCTTTGAGCGCGTTAAGGGCAGCATCGGAGACTTTGTGACCGGCTTCGGAAAAGTTGATAACGGAGCGGACGTTTTTGAGGACTGTTTAGGACCTGTACTTGATAAGAAAAAGGTCAGCGAAGGTCTGAAGACCGCGGGAGAAGTGAATTACCTCGCGATCGCGGGAGCCGGCAAAAAGTGCAGCCTTGCGGAGCACGGCGCGATGACCGTGGCAAAGCATATCCTGGGAACAGAATACCTCTGGAACAATGTCAGAGTGCTCGGAGGCGCGTACGGAGCGGGCTTTAATTACGATTTCTCAAGGAACATCGGAACTTTCTACTCCTACCGCGATCCTCATCTTGCACAGACTCTTGAGGTATATAAGAAGACCGCGGACTTCCTGCGCAGCTTTGAGGCGGACGAGCGCACGATGACCAAGTTCGTCATCGGAACCATGGGCGGAGTCGACAGACCTTTAAGTCCTTCGGCCAAGGGAGCGAGAGCGCTCGGAGCGAAGCTCGCCGGACGTACCTACGAGGAAGTACAGGAGAGCAGGGACGCGATCCTTAAGGCAGATGTGAACGATATCCGCGCCTGCGCGGAAGTGCTCGATCCGCTGCTTAAGGATTACAGCATCTGCGCAGTCGGCAACGAGGCGAAGCTCAATTCGCACAAGGAAATGTTTGATACGATAACCAACCTGCTGTAAAAGCATTCGGACAAACGGCAGAATACATAATAACAAGGAGACGCTATGGCGGGATTTAAATCCGGTTTTATCGCGATGGTCGGAAGGACCAATGTCGGCAAATCCACACTCATGAACAGGCTGATCGGGCAGAAGGTCGCGATCACCTGCAACAAACCGCAGACTACGAGGACGAGGATCCGCACGATCCTGACCGAAGAACGCGGGCAGGCGATCTTCATCGATACGCCCGGCATCCATCAGGCAAAGAACAAGCTCGGGAAGTTCATGGTGGATGCGGCAGAGCGTACCCTGAACGAAGTCGATCTGATACTGTGGCTCGTGGAGCCCGTTGATTCTGTCGGCACCGGCGACCGTCATATCGCGGAGCTTCTGAAGAATAACAGCACTCCGAAGGTACTCGTTATCAACAAGATCGATACGGTTCCCGCGGAGAAGGTTCTGTCCATGATCTCTATGTACAAGGATCTGGTAAAATTCGACGATATCGTGCCCGTGAGCGCTTTGAACGGCAGGAACGAAGATGAGCTGAAGGACGTGATCTTCAAGCTTCTTCCCGAGGGCCCGATGTTCTATGACGAGGACGAACTGACCGACCAGCCCGAGAGACAGATCGTGGCAGAGATCATCAGGGAGAGCGCCTTAAAGAACCTCAGCGATGAGGTGCCGCACGGTATCGCGGTCGGCATCGAGCTCATGAAGGAACGCAAAAAGGGCGGCGGATATATCAACTACGAAGAGGATCCCGAAGACCTTATCGAACGCCACGATGAGGCTGAGGACGCCGACGGACCGGTTGTATTCGACACCGGAAGCGGTGCGCCAAAGCAACAGCAGCAGGGCACCGGTCTCTACGATATCGAGGCCACGCTGGTATGCGAGCGCGATTCGCACAAGGGCATCATCATCGGAAAAGGCGGCTCGATGCTCAAAAAGATCGGAACAGACGCGAGACTCCAGATCGAGGCGCTGCTCGGTTTCAGAGTGAACCTCAAGCTGTTCGTGAAGGTTAAAAAGGATTGGCGCGATTCGGACTTCCTTCTCAAGAACTACGGTTTCTGGGAGGAAAAGGACGAAACTTAAGGGGATATATGTCAAGTGAAGTTACGGTACACGGGATTGTTCTGACATCGATGCCGGTAGGCGATTACGACCGGCGCGTCACGATCCTCACAAGTGAAAGAGGCAGGATTACTGCTTTTGCAAGGGGCGCACGTAAACCGACGGGCGCCTTCTTGGCGTGTACAAGGGGCTTTACCTACGGCGAATTTACCCTCTACGAAGGCAGGGACGCATACAATTTTAAATCGGTCGAAAAAACGCGGTACTTCGAGGAACTTGAGGGAGATCTCGAGAGCATGTATTACGGGATGTACTTCTGCGAGCTGGCCGGAGCGCTGACCCGCGAGGAACTCGAGGAGGCCGGGCAAATGAAGCTGCTCTATCTGGCGCTTCTCGCACTGGCAAAGAAGACGATGCCGGCGCGGCTGATACGCATTATTTACGAACTCAGAGCCATTGCGATATACGGCGAAGGAATGGCGGCGGAGGGGCAGTATTACACCTCGCGATACAACGGGCTCCGCACCGAGAATTATGCGGGCTCCGTTTTTGTCAGCGAAACGACGCTCTATACCGTCCGGTTTATCGAGCAGACGCCGCTAAAGGAACTGTTCGCGTTCGCGGTCAGCGACGAGGTGATGAACGAGCTCGAGCGCATTACGCGCGATTACATGGAGAGCCGCGTCGAACGGAAGATGAAGAGCCTCGATGCACTCGAAACGCTGCTTTCGGACGGCTCGTAGAACGCTTACTTTATGCTTGTATGTCGGCAAAAAAGTGAGTATAATCTTTATCGTCGGGGCGAAAAGCCCATAATGTTTAATATTTTAGCGGGAGTAAAGATATGAAAAAGAATGATTTTTTCGAGAAACTGGAAAAGTACGGACAGCAGAAGTTCATCGGTATTTTTGAAGGACTGAAGGCAGACGATCAGGCAAAGATCCTTGAGCAGGCGGATCTGCTCGACCTCAATATGCTCACGGGCATCGACGTTAAGCAGCCCGAGCTGCCCAGAGGCGTGATCGAGCCTATCAGGACGCTTACCATTAAGGAATACGAAGCAAAGAAGGATCATTACCGCAAGATCGGTCTTGAGGCCATCCGCGCAGGAAAGATCGGCGCACTGCTCCTTGCGGGCGGTATGGGTACCAGACTCGGATACGACCATGCGAAGGGCATGTACGATATCGGCATCACGAGGCCGGTGTTCATTTTCCAGAGAAGCATCGAGAATCTCATGGATGTTACAAAGGAAGCCGGCTGCAGCATTCATCTCTATGTTATGACCAGCCACTTGAACGACACAGAGACACGCGCCTTCTTCGAGGAGCATAACTATTTCGGATACGACAAGAACTACATTCATTTCTATATGCAGGATATGGCTGCGTGCCTTGACAGGGAGGGCAATATGTTCCTCGCTGCGGAGGACTCCATCGCGATGTCACCCAACGGCAACGGAGGCTTCTATTCATCGCTCGTGAACAGCCCCTGCGGAAAACAGCTTCATGACGCGGGCATTGAGTTTATCAATGTTTTTGCGGTGGACAATGTGCTCCAGCGCATCGCGGATCCCGTATTCATCGGCGCTACGATCGAGAGCGGCTGCGCTACCGGCGCGAAGGTTGTTGCGAAGGCTGCGCCCGATGAGAGAGTAGGGGCGATCTGCCTTGAGGACGGCACTCCTTCGGTCGTTGAGTATTACGACATGACTCCCGAACTCATGGAAGCAAAGCTTGAGGACGGCACTCCCGCATACAATTTCGGCGTTATCCTCAATTACCTCTTCAGGATCAAAGATATCGACGAGGCTATCAAGTATCAGCTTCCCGTGCATCTTGTCAATAAAAAGGTGCCTTTCCTTGATTATGCGGACGGCAAGCCCGTAACCGTGGCACCCGAGAAGCCCAATGCGTTCAAGCTCGAGACGCTTTCACTCGACCTCGTGCATCTGACCGATTCCTGCCTGCCTTTCGAGGTCGTGCGCGAGAAGGAATTCGCTCCGATCAAGAATCCTACCGGCATCGACTCTGTAGAGAGTGCGAGAAAGCTCTTAGAGGACTGCGGATATACGCTTTAAGCGAAAAAATATGCCATTTTTCACATTTCTCTTGAAAAATCGCGGGCATATGTATAGAATACATGAAATGGAAAAAATTTAGAGACAGGTGGTAAAGATTTATGGAAAAAACAATGGATATGATCGTTGCACTGGCAAAGGCCAGAGGCTTTGTATACCCGGGTTCGGAGATTTACGGCGGTCTTGCGAATACCTGGGATTACGGCAATCTCGGCGTTGAGCTCAAGAACAACGTTAAGAAGGCATGGTGGAAGAAGTTCATCCAGGAGAACCCTTACAATGTGGGCGTGGACTGCGCTATCCTCATGAACCCCCAGACATGGGTGGCTTCGGGACATCTCGGCGGTTTCTCGGATCCCCTTATGGACTGCAAGGAGTGTAAGGAGCGTTTCAGAGCCGACAAGCTCATCGAGGATTACGCTGCAGAGAAGGGCATCGAGCTGCCCAAGCCCGTTGACGCTTTCTCACAGGAAGAGATGAAGAAGTACATCGACGACAACAATATCTGCTGTCCTTCCTGCGGCAAGCATAACTTTACCGACATCCGTCAGTTCAATCTGATGTTCAAGACTTTCCAGGGCGTTACCGAGGATGCGAAGAACGTTGTTTATCTGCGTCCCGAGACCGCTCAGGGTATTTTCGTTAACTTCAAGAACGTACAGCGTACTTCCCGCAAGAAGGTTCCTTTCGGAATCGGCCAGATCGGTAAGTCCTTCCGTAACGAGATCACGCCCGGAAACTTCACTTTCCGTACACGTGAGTTCGAGCAGATGGAGCTGGAGTTCTTCTGCAAGCCCGGTACAGACCTTGAGTGGTTCCAGTACTGGAGAGGCTTCTGCCGCGACTGGCTGCTCTCCCTCGGCATCAAGGAAGACGAGATGAGACTTCGCGACCACAGTCCCGAGGAGCTCTGCTTCTACAGCAAGGGCACCACGGACATCGAGTTCCTGTTCCCGTTCGGCTGGGGCGAGCTTTGGGGTATCGCGGACCGTACCGATTATGACCTTACACAGCATCAGAACGTTTCGAAGGAAGACATGAGCTATTTCGACGACGAGACGAACGAGCGCTATGTGCCTTACGTTGTAGAGCCTTCGCTCGGAGCTGACCGCGTAACTCTTGCATTCCTCTGCGCAGCATATGACGAGGAAGAGCTTGAGGGCGGCGACAAGCGTACCGTTCTTCGTTTCCATCCCGCACTTGCCCCCGTTAAGGTCGGCATCCTGCCTCTTTCAAAGAAGCTGGGTGAGGGCGCAGAGAAGATCTACGCCGAGCTGTCCAAGGAGTGGAACTGCGAGTACGACGACCGCGGCAATATCGGTAAGCGCTACCGCCGTCAGGACGAGATCGGTACTCCTTACTGCGTAACCTATGACTTTGATTCGGAGAACGACAACTGCGTTACAGTCCGCGAGCGTGACAGCATGGCTCAGGAGCGTATCCCGATCAGCGAGCTCAAGGCTTATCTTGCAGAGAGACTTGCATTTTGAGATAATACTGAATGAACAGATCCCCCGCCTCGGATGACGCGAAGCGGGGGATATTAGAAAGCGCATCCGTAGCTTTTGCTAAATCCAAGCGGATGCGGATAAGGACTGCTTATGTGCGGTATAGCCGGATTTATCGGGCACAGGCCCGCTGCTCCCATTGTCCTTGACGGACTTTCAAAGCTCGAATACAGAGGTTACGACTCAGCCGGTATCGCGATCCGCAACGGCTCAAATGACTGCGAGATCGTAAAGACCAAGGGCAGACTCAAAAATCTGTATGAGAAGACCGACGGAGGCAATTCCCTCGAGGGAAACTGCGGTATAGGACATACCCGCTGGGCCACTCACGGAGAACCTTCGGAGCTGAACGCGCATCCGCATATTTCCGACGACATCAATGTGGTCGGCGTGCATAACGGCATTATCGAGAATTATCAGGAGCTGAAGGAAAAGCTCCTGCGTCACGGCTATGTTTTCTACAGCCAGACCGACACAGAGATCGCCGTTAAGCTCGTGGATTATTATTACAAGAAATACAACATCGGCCCCGTGGATGCGATAGCAAAGGCTATGGTCCGCATCAGAGGCTCTTATGCGCTTGCGCTGATGTTCAAGGATATCCCGGATGAGATCTGGGTAGCGCGCAAGGACAGCCCCATGGTAATAGGCATCGCGGACGGCGAGACATATCTGGCTTCGGATGTGCCCGCGATACTTAAATACACGAGGACCGTTTATTACATCGACAATCTCGAATTCGGACGCCTGAGGGCAGGAGAGGCGGCATTCTTCAACCTGAACGGCGATGAGGTCGAGAAAAAGCCCGTAACGGTGGAATGGGACGCGAAGGCTGCCGAGCGCGGCGGTTTCGAGCATTTCATGATCAAGGAGATCCATGAGCAGCCCACAGCCGTGGAGAATACGCTGAACGCTCTGGTAAAGGACAGGCAGATCGTACTCGGAGAGAATATCCTTACCGATGAGCAGATAGAGAAGCTTCACAGCATTACGATCGTTGCCTGCGGTTCCGCATGGCATGTCGGCATGGCTGCGCAGTATGTGATAGAGGATCTGGCGCGCGTGCCCGTGAGAGTGGAGCTGGCTTCGGAATACCGCTACAGACCGCTGATGGCGGACCCCGATTCGCTGGTCATCATCATCAGTCAGTCGGGTGAGACGGCGGATAGTCTGGCGGCACTCCGTCTTGCGAAGGAAAACGGCATACCTACGCTGGCTATCGTCAATGTGATCGGAAGCACGATCGCACGCGAAGCCGACAAGGTTATCTATACGATGGCAGGACCGGAGATCGCGGTAGCCACTACAAAGGCTTATTCCGCGCAGCTGATCGTGGGTTATCTGATCGCGGTCCGCATTGCGAAGGTCAGAAAGACCATCGACGACGCAAAATACGATCAGCTCCTGGACGAGCTGTTTACAATTCCCGCGAAAATATCAAAGATCCTCGAGGACAAGGACAGGATACAGTGGTTTGCATCAAAATATGCGAACGCGAAGGATGTATTCTTTATCGGACGCGGACTCGATTACGCAATCTGTCTCGAGGGCAGCCTGAAGATGAAGGAAATCTCGTATATCCATTCGGAAGCTTACGCCGCGGGCGAATTAAAGCACGGAACGATCTCGCTGATAGAAGACGGAACCCTGGTGGTCGGCGTACTGACGCAGGGCAGGATACTCGAGAAGACCGTCAGCAACATGGTCGAGGTCAAGAGCCGCGGCGCGTACCTGATGGGACTTACGACCTACGGACATTACGAAGTAGAGGATACCGTGGATTTCTGCACCTACATTCCCAAGATAGACGAGCACTTCACAGCGAGTCTGGCTGTAGTGCCTCTCCAGCTGCTCGGATACTATCTGTCGGTTTCAAAGGGCCTTGATGTGGACAAGCCCAGAAACCTTGCAAAGAGCGTTACCGTAGAGTAAATAAACATATATCGGCTGCCTGATCGCGGGCAGCCGTTTTTTTTCGAGAAATTTAATAATTTTCTTTATTTTTCGGGGCCGCTGTGATATAATAACGTGTTGTGAAACCAGGAATGAAAATGAAAAAAACAGATAATTAGGAGGAAAAAAATCTTTATGAAGAAATGGGTCTACCTGTTCAGCGAAGGAAGCGCTGACATGAGGAACCTTCTCGGCGGAAAGGGCGCTAACCTTGCCGAGATGACCAACATCGGAATGCCCGTACCTCAGGGCTTCACGATCACAACCGAAGCCTGCACCCAGTACTATGAGGACGGCAAGCAGATCAATCCCGAGATTCAGGCTCAGATTGACGAATACGTTATTAAGCTCGAAGAGATGACCGGAAAGAAGTTCGGCGACAAGGAGAATCCCCTTCTCGTATCGGTTCGTTCCGGAGCACGCGCTTCGATGCCCGGTATGATGGACACCATTCTTAACCTGGGCTTAAACGAAGACGTTGTTAATACATTGGCAGAGAAGTCCGGCAATCCCCGTTGGGCATGGGACTGCTACAGAAGATTTATCCAGATGTTCTCCGACGTTGTTATGGAAGTCGGCAAGAAATATTTCGAAGAGCTCATCGACCAGATGAAGGCCAAGAAGGGCGTTACTCAGGACGTTGAGCTGACAGCGGACGACCTTAAGGAGCTGGCTAACCAGTTCAAGGCCGAGTACAAGTCAAAGCTCGGCGAGGATTTCCCTTCAAATCCCAGAGTTCAGCTTGCTGAGGCTATCAAGGCCGTATTCCGTTCATGGGATAACCCCAGAGCAAACGTTTACAGACGTGACAACGATATCCCTTATTCATGGGGTACCGCCGTTAACGTACAGAGCATGGCATTCGGAAACATGGGCGATGACTGCGGCACAGGCGTAGCATTCACACGTAACCCCGCTACCGGCGAGAAGGGCCTCTTCGGTGAGTTCCTTACCAACGCGCAGGGCGAGGACGTTGTTGCCGGCGTTCGTACTCCTATGAAGATAACCGAGATGGCTGAGAAGTTCCCCGAGGCATTCGAGCAGTTCAAGCAGGTTTGCCAGAACCTCGAGAATCACTACAGGGATATGCAGGACATGGAGTTCACCGTTGAGCACGGAAAGCTCTTCATGCTCCAGACCCGTAACGGTAAGCGTACCGCTCAGGCAGCTCTCAAGATCGCATGCGATCTCGTTGACGAAGGCATGAGGACCGAGGAAGAGGCTGTTGCCATGATCGATCCCCGTAACCTCGACACCCTGCTCCATCCTCAGTTCGATAAGGACGCGGTTGCACGCGCGAGGATCATGGGCAAGGCACTCGGTGCAGCTCCCGGCGCCGCATGCGGTAAGATCGTATTCACCGCAGAGGACGCAAAGGAATGGGCAGCACGCGGCGAGAAGGTCGTTCTCGTTCGTCTCGAGACCTCACCCGAGGACATCGAGGGCATGAAGGCCGCACAGGGCATCCTCACCGTTCGCGGCGGTATGACCTCACACGCAGCCGTAGTTGCACGCGGTATGGGTACCTGCTGTGTATCGGGCTGCTCCGACATCGTTATGAATGAGGCTGCCAAGACATTCACTCTCGGCGGCAAGACATATTCCGAAGGCGACATGATCTCCTTCGACGGCACCACCGGCAACATCTACGACGGAGCCATCAGAACCGTTGACGCTACCATCGCAGGTGAGTTCGGACGCATCATGGCATGGGCGGACAAGTACCGCAAGCTCAAGGTTCGTACCAACGCCGACACACCCCGCGACGCTCAGAAGGCTCGCGAGCTCGGCGCAGAGGGTATCGGACTTTGCCGTACAGAGCACATGTTCTTCGAGGAGAACCGTATCGAGGCATTCCGTGAGATGATCTGCTCCGATACCAAGGAAGAGCGCGAGGAGGCTCTCGAGAAGATCCTTCCTCTGCAGCAGGGTGACTTCGAGAAGCTGTTCACCGCTATGGAGGGCAACCCCGTTACCATCCGTTTCCTTGATCCGCCTCTGCATGAGTTCGTTCCCACCGATCCCGCCGACATCGAGAAGCTGGCTAAGGCTAAGGGCAAGACCGTTGAACAGATCAAGGCTATCATCGAGAACCTTAAGGAGTTCAACCCCATGATGGGTCACCGCGGATGCCGTCTGACCGTAACCTATCCCGAGATCGCGGTTATGCAGACCAAGGCTATCATCCGTGCCGCCGTTAACGTTCAGAAGTCACATCCCGACTGGCATGTAGAGCCCGAGATCATGATCCCTCTGACCGGCGACGTTAAGGAGTTCACATACGTTAAAAAGACCGTTATCGAGACTGCTGACAAGGAGATCGCGGCAGCAGGCATCGGCCTTAAGTACGAAGTAGGTACCATGATCGAGATCCCCCGTGCAGCTCTTACAGCTAACGAGATCGCTAAGGAAGCTGAGTTCTTCTGCTTCGGTACCAACGACCTGACCCAGATGACCTACGGCTTCTCACGTGACGATGCCGGCAAGTTCCTTGAGGCATACTACAAGGCAAAGATCTTCGAGAACGATCCTTTCGCAAAGCTCGACCAGAGCGGCGTAGGTCAGCTCATGGAGATCGCCATCGAGAAGGGTAAGTCGGTTCGCCCTAACCTCCACTGCGGTATCTGCGGCGAGCACGGCGGCGATCCTTCATCCGTAGAGTTCTGCCACAAGATCGGCCTTGACTACGTAAGCTGCTCACCTTTCAGAGTTCCGATCGCAAGACTTGCGGCAGCACAGGCAGCTATCAATAGTAGGTAGGACTTTTAAGATCCACCTGTCTATGACGCTTGGAGCGACTAAGGCCAGAGCATTCAGAAAAGCCCAAGGTACAAGGCTTCACGCGCCGCGATATAACAATATACACGTGGACGTTTATATCTTTTAAGAGTCTATCGGACCCCATATCCTTGACAGGGTATGGGGTTCTTTTTGCTTTCGGGGAGGATGTGTTCCTAAAGCCATGATAGGTATCACGATTATAAAAATGCTCCAAACATGGGGGCAAAAATGTCGCTTGTCTACCTATTGACCGCCTTTTGGGTACCTTTTGACGATTTACAACCGAAAAAACCTGTGATATTCTTATAATAGCAAAGCGGTAGGTACAAAAAACCTGCTGCTTTTTTTATTGCCGGAAGCTTTCACCGGGCACTCCTGTATAGCCCACTCCTGTATCGAAAGCTAAAGGTGATAATAATATTGTTTGTATGGCGCAAGCCTTACATAATCTATGCCCTTTTTCACGGCGTACGACGTGACGGAGGGCTATTTTTATGCCCTTTTTTGGGTGAACACAACTTAATAAGGAGGAAATCAAATGGATTTTGAAGAGTTCAGAGAGCAGCTTAAGGAAGATCTTAAGGAACGCCTGTATCAGCAGACCGGTGATGAAGTGGAGGTATCGTCTTCTTCTGTTGCAAAGCTTCAGAACGCGGGTTACGAAGGCATCACTGTCAGAAAGGAAGGAGAGGCAGTAGGCATCAATCTGGATGTGGCCCCTTTCTTTAAAGAGTATGACAGTGGAAGGAAAGACTACGATGAAGTACTTGATGCAGTAACGGATGTGGCGGTAAGAGGGTTTAGCGAGGCCCCGGCGTTTGATCTTTCAGAGCTTGGAAACTATGAGGTCATGAAGGAGCATTTATCTATGCAGGTTGTAGCGACCGAGCGTAATGCGGACATGCTTGAAAACATCCCTCATAAGGAGATCGAGGATATGTCGGTAGTATGCCGATTTATCGTATCGTCCGACGGGGAAGGAATCGGGAGTATTCTCGTAACAAATCAGCTGATTGACAGCATGAATGTGACAAAGGAACAGCTTTTTAGCGACGCCATGAAGTATGCACCGGATCTTCGCCCTGCGGAGATAAAGGGTATGGTGGACGTACTCGCCGAAATGATGGGAGTTGACGTAAGCGAGATGGAAGGACAGTTCGGAGGTCCGCTTCCCGGAGATACAGCGATGTATGTAGCGACAACAACTGACAAGACAAACGGTGCAGGCATTATAGCTTACCCTGGATTTATGGAAATGGCTGCTGAAAAGGTTGGCGGTGATTTCTTTCTTTTACCCTCATCTACTCATGAGGTGATCCTTGTCCCCGATAACGGCAGGATGAACTATCACGAGCTTGAAAACATGGTAAAAGAAGTCAACGCAACCCAGGTAGAGATTAAGGATCAGCTCTCTGACCATGTGTATCACTATGATGTAAAAGAAAAGGTATTTGAACTCACCGAAAAGTTCGATGCCAGGAAGAAAGAAAAGAATGCTGATTTAGCTGCCGG
>JAEEGH010008229.1_pt1 | contig 24739 bp, 16 predicted proteins | sample 9134181 | NCBI WGS metagenome assembly JAEEGH01 (sample SAMN16246544, study PRJNA631951) | gut metagenome | biome: gut microbiome; feature: rumen; material: DP-attached | host: Bos | place: Iran: Karaj | collected 2018-10
GAAGATGGATAAGGGCAAATACTTTGGCTTCACTTTCACTGGCGATGATGCTTTCCAGACTGGCGATGTTGTGGAGATAAAAATTACAGCAGCAGGTCAAAATGGAACATTTAAATTCTACGATAGTACGGGTGACAATCCCACATTACTCTACGATTCAGGAGTTGCACCTGGTGAGGCTAAGACTTACAAGTTTGTCATGCCTGCTTCCATGAATGGTGTTAAGACAGTTTACCTCCGTCGTGGTGGTGATCAAAGTGGCATTAATGAGGGTTTCAATCCTGTATTCGATTACGTTGCAGTTTATCGTCCTGACGCATACTTTACTTTGAACGCAAGCGGCTTCTCAACTTACAGCGCCGGCAGCGACTTCACCGTAGTAGGTGCTACAGCCTATAAGATGGCCCTGAATATCAGCAAAGGTACAATGACTGGTGCAGCAATTGATGGCAAGATTCCCGCTGGTGCAGGCGTACTGCTGAAGGGTGAGGCTGGTGCAATAGTAAGTATCCTGAACACTACGGGTGCTGAGGCTTTGACAGATAACAGTCTGCTTGGTACAACCGATGCTAACGGTAATACGGTGGCCGTACCTGAAGGCAGTATCTATGTGCTGAAAGGTGATACCTTTAAGCCCTACACAGGTGCTACATTTGCTTCCAACAAGGCATTCTTCCAGTTAGACAAAGTAGATGAGAGTCGTACGTTCACAATGATATTCGAGGATGGCGAGACAACTGGCGTTACCCTAATCGATAATGGAAAATTGACAATTGATAATGAGGCTGGGAGCTGGTACTCCATCCAAGGTGTTCGCCACGACGGCAAGCCTACGCGTAGCGGACTCTATATCTTCAATGGCAAGAAGGTTGTGATTAAGTAATTCGTGTGATTCGTGAAATTCTTGTTCAACTTAAAAAGAAATAAAGACAATGAAAAGGACATATATGAATCCAGAAATGGTAATCGTGAAAATAGTTAGGCCACAGATTATGGCAGGCTCCATTAAAGATGATGTGACTGGTACAACATTCGATCCGAATGGTGACCCCGTTGATAATCCCATTGATATGGATGCACGAGGCTCCAACTCCTTCTGGGACGAGGATTAATAAAAGACAGCGGCTGCATCTTCAAGGTGTAGCCGCTGTTGTGAAAAATAGGCTAAAAGTTTTGTAGTCTTCAGAATTAGTTGTATATTTGCCAGCAAATTGGAATAATAAAGGAAAGGTTTCGTGACGATGAATGCAGACAACAAATATGTGAGGTTTGACTGGGCTGTGAAGCGTATGCTGCGTGACAAGGCTAACTTTGGTGTGCTCGAAGGGCTGTTAACGGTGCTGCTGAATGAGCCTGTCCATATTATGGAACTCTTGGAAAGCGAAGGCAATCAGACTGCTGTGGTTGACAAGTTCAACCGTGTTGACGTCAAGGCTAAGAACGACCGTGGCGAGCTGTTTCTCGTCGAGGTACAGCTGACGCGTGAGCTATACTATCTGGAGCGTGTGCTCTATGGTACTGCCAAGGCCATCACGGAGCATATCAAACTGGGCAACACCTACAGCGAGATCAAGAAGGTCTATTCTATCAGCATTGTTTATTTCGATCTTGGAAAGGGGGCTGACTACCTCTATCACGGCACCAACAAGTTTGTGGGGGTACATACCCACGACACCCTGACCATCAATGTCAAGGAGGATGGCACTATTAGGATGAAGACTCCCGACGAGGTATTCCCCGAATACTACATTATCCGTGTCAACGAGTTCAATGATGTGGCTACTACTCCGTTGGAGGAATGGGTGGATTATCTGAAAAACGGTCACATCAAGGACGACACGACGGCTCCAGGTCTCAGCGAGGCGAAGGAGAAACTGCAGTATATGATGCTCAGCCAGAAGGATCGTTATGCCTACGACGAGCATTTGAATGCCATCATGATTCAGAATGACGTGCTTTCCACGGCACGCCTTGAGGGTATAGACGAGGGGCGTGCTGAGGGTCGTGCTGAGGGTCGTGCTGAGGGTCGTGCTGAGGGTCGTGCTGAGGGTCGTGCTGAGGGTCGTGCTGAGGCTTTAGCCAGTGTTGTACGTAACCTGAAACTGATGGGCATGCAAAATGACGAAATAGCCAAGGCAACAGGTCTTAGCGAAGCAGAAGTAGCAGTGCTACTCTGACAGTACGTAGGTTTCGAGGAACTTTAGGGTGCCGTTGACGCGTACCTCTTTTATATATGCCGGCAGCAGGATGCTCTCGCCAGCGCGGAAGCTGACGTCCTCGCCGTCGATGGTGAGCGTGCCTTCGCCCTTGATGCCGATGAGGATGACGAAGGAGTCGAGCTCGCTATAGTCGATGGTCATCGGCTCGTCGAGGTCGTAGACGGCGGTGCTGAAGTGGGGACAGTCCACAAGCAGCTGGCTCTCGTTCTTCTTGGGGGTATAGTGCTGGCGGTAGTCGCTGAGCACGGTATAGTCAATGCTCTCGCTGGCCTCCTGGGTATGCAGCTGTCGCAGGTTGCCGTCCTTGTCGGGGCGTCGGTAGTCGTAGATACGGTAGGTGACGTCGCTGGTCTGCTGTATCTCTGCCAGATAGCATCCTGCACCGATGGAGTGGATGCGTCCGGCAGGGATGAAGAAGCAGTCGCCCTCCTTGACGCTGTACTGTGCCAAGGCATCGCAGATGGTGTCGTTGTCGACCATCGCCTTGTACTGCTCAGGCGTTATCTGCATCTTCAGTCCGTTGTAGAGCTTGGCCGTGGGGGCTGACTCCATGACATACCACATCTCGGTCTTGCCACGGGGCTTGCCGTGGCGGTGGGCTGTCTCGTCGTTGGGGTGTACCTGGATGCTGAGGTCCTGACGGGCATCGATGAACTTGATGAGCAGTGGGAACTCGTCGCCAAAGCGGCGGTAGTTGGCTTCGCCGAGTAGGCGGCCCTGCTGCTCGCGCACCAGGGTGTTGAGGGTGATGGGGGCGGCTCCAGGGAGGTCGCAAGGCGTCTCGTTGCCTGGCACGCCGCTGATTTGCCAGTTTTCAGTACCCCAGATAGGGGTTTTAATCAAAGGTGTGAATTTATAGTAGTTCATAATGTTCAATTATCCATTATCCATTATCAATTATCAATTAGCGAAGCGCCATCAGTTTTCTTTCCAGAATGCGCGGGTGAAGAGCACCAGTACGGACATGATTTCCAGACGGCCGACGAGCATCAGGAACGACAGCACCCACTTGATGTATTCGGGCATCTCGCTCCATAGCAGCGGAGGGCCTATCTCGTTGTCGAGCGACGGTCCTACGTTGCTCATACAGCTGAAGGCGATGATGATGGCATTGGTGATGTCGATGCCTGAGCCTATCATGATGGTGGCAGAGATGATGCACATGAAGGTGTAGATGGCAAAGAACGCCAGCAGCATGGACAACTTCGTCTGCGAAACGGTTTGTCCGTTGACCTTGACGGGCAGGACGGCATTAGGGTGCAGGATGCGGCGGAACTCATTGCGCAGCACCTTGAACACCATGACGCCACGGATGCACTTGAAACCGCCGGTGGTAGAACCCGAACAGGCACCAATGAACATCAGGCCGCAGAGGATGACCCACGTGATGTGAGGCCAGCGTGCCACGTCGTCGTTGAACAGTCCCGTGGTGGTGATGAACGACACCACCTGGAAGAGCGCCGAGCGGAAGGCATGTTCCACTCCGTAGCCGTTATGTCTCACAAGCAGGTAGCTGATGAACACGGTGGCAATGGCGACGATGGACAGGTAGAGCTTGAACTCGGAGCTTTTGAACAGGGCGCCGATCTTCAGCTTGAAGATAGCCATGTAGAGCATGGCGAAGTTGATGCCCGCCAGGAACTGGAACAGCACGCAGACGTAGTCGATGGATGCCTTGTTATAATAGGACGTCGAGTCGTTATGGGGGGCAAAGCCGCCCGTCGCCGTCGTCGTCATGGCGTAGTTGATGCTGTCGAACCATCCCATGCCGCAAGCATAGAAAGAGAGGATGCAGGCCACGGTGAGTCCGAGGTAGACAGTCCATATCCATTTCGCCATCGTCGAGAGTCGCGGGTGCATCTTGGCGCGAATGGGGCCTGTGGCTTCTGCAGCGAACACCTTCACGCTGCCGCTGCCCACCATGGAGGGCAGGATGGCGATGGTGAAGAAGACGATTCCCAAACCGCCTATCCACTGCGTCTGCGTACGCCAGTAGAGGATGCCGTGAGGCAGTCGCTCCACGTCTTCAAGGATGGTGGCTCCCGTGGTGGTAAAGCCCGACATGGTCTCAAAGAAAGCGTTGGTGATGTTGGGGATGTAGCCGCCGATGAGGTAGGGCAGCATGCCGAAGAACGAGAAGATGACCCACGTTGCCGTCACGAGGAAGTAGCTGTCGCGGCGGCTGAGGCTGTTGTTGGCATCACGACCCAGGTATTTGAAGACAAAGCCCGCGCTGCCGGTCAGGATGGCTGCGATGAGAAACGACATCAGGTCGTCCTCGCCATAGTAGAGCGAGATAGCCATGCAGCCTGTCAGCAAAGCACCTAACAGGAAGAGCAGCGAGCCGATAATCTTATATACCAGGGAGAAGTTTACCATAGCGTATTGGCCTTGAAGAATTTCTCCATTTTCTTGAGGTTGTGCTCATGGCAGAACACCATGACGCTGTCGCCAGCCTCTATCTGGGTGTTACCATTGACCAGAATGCCTTGTTCCTTGCGCACCAGTCCGCCGATGGTCACGCCAAAAGGCAGTCCGAGATCCTTGACGGGTTTCTTGGTGACCTTAGACCCTGCGGCTGCCGTAAACTCAGCCACGTCGCTGTCGACAAGCATCAATGACCGCACGTTCGAGACGTCTGCATCGAGCATCATCTGGTAGATGTGGCTGGCGGCGAGGGTCTTCTTGTTGATGATGGTGCCGATGTCGAGGCTCTCAGCCATTTCGACATAGTCCAGGTTCTCGACCATTGCCACGGTCTTGCGCACACCTAAGCGCTTGGCCGTCAGACAGGCCAGGATGTTGGTTTCGGCATTGCCCGTCAAGGCCACGAAAGCCTGCGTGTTCTGAATGCCCTCTTCCTGCAGCAGACCGATGTCGCGGCCGTCGCCGTGGATGACCATGACGTCAAGGTCGGCCAGCTTCTCGTTCAACCGCTCGCAGCGATGTTCATCCAGTTCCACGATTTTCAGGTTCATGTAGTCGGGGACGGTCTTGGCCACGCGGACAGCTGTACGACCGCCACCCATGATGATGACGTTCTTGACGTCAGTATAGTGTTCCTTGCCGACAATCTGACGGATATAGGGGATATAGTCGCGGGTCGTCATGAAGTAGGCGATGTCGTTGATGTGCAGTTCGTCGTTACCGCCGGGAATCAGCGTCTCGTCGCCGCGCTTGATGGCTACGACATGGTAGGGGTCCTCGGGTCCGCAGAGCACACGCAGCGGCTGGTTCAGGATCTCGCACGATTCGCGCAGCTTGATGCCCAGCAGGACCAGTACACCGCCGTGGATGTCGAGTCGCTGACGCACCCACGACATCTTCAGGCCGTTGGTGATGTCGATGGCTGCCAGCACTTCGGGGAAGATGAGCGAGTTGATGCCCATCTGGTTGAAGAGTGCCTTCCTTGCGGGGTCGAGGTATTCAAAGTTGTCGATGCGTGCCACCGTCTTCTTGGCTCCCAAGGCGTGGGCTATCATGCAGGCACTCATGTTGTTGCTCTCCTGCGGCGTCACGCCCACAAAGAGGTCTGCATGTTCCACACCAGCCTCCTGCAGTGTCTTGATGCTGGTCGTGCGACCCTGCAAGGTCATGATGTCGTACCGGCTGTCAAGGTCGCCCAAGCGGTTAGCATCCTCGTCGATGAGGACGCAGTCCTGATGGTCGCGTGACAGCAGTTTCGACAGGTGAGTTCCCACGGCACCTGCACCGGCAATGATGATCTTCATAGCGCATTCGTTATTAGCGCATTCGCTAATTGATAATTGATAATTGATAATTGATGGCCTGCTTGATGGCCTCTTTGTCGATGCCGACGATGGCCTGCAGTTCAGCCACCTTACCGTGTTCGACAAACTCGTCGGGCAGGCCGAGGCGGCGGATGACGGGTGCATAGCCGTGGTCGTTCATCCACTCTAATACAGCAGAGCCCATGCCACCGTTGCGGACACCATCCTCGATGGTGATAATCTTCTTGAACTTGCCGCCAATCTCGTGGAGCATGGCTTCGTCGAGCGGCTTCAGGAAACGCAGGTCGTAGTGGGCGATTGCAGTTTTGAGTTCTGAGTTTTGAGTTTTGAGTTCTGAGTTTTGAGTGTTGAGCTCGTCGATGGCCTGGGCTGCCTCGACACCAATGGGGCCGAGGGTGATGACGGCGATGTCGTCGCCGTCGCGCAACTTGCGGCCCTTGCCTATAGGAATCTCCTCTAACGGACAGCGCCAGTCGACCTGCGACCCGCGGCCTCGCGGATAGCGGATGACAAAGGGACCGCGGTCAGGCATCTGTGCCGTGTACATCAGTCGGCGCAGTTCGTGCTCGTCCATGGGTGAGGCAATAGTAAGGTGGGGGATGGGGCGCAGCGCTGCCATGTCGAAGGCCCCGTGATGTGTAGGTCCGTCCTCGCCGACCAGTCCTGCACGGTCCAGACAAAGAACCACGTTCAGCTTGAGGATGGCAACGTCGTGAATGATATTGTCGAAGGCACGTTGCGAGAACGCGCTGTAGATGTTGCAAAACGGTTGTAGCCCCTCTTTGGCCATACCTCCTGAGAAGGTGACGGCATGACCTTCGGCTATGCCGACGTCGAAGGTGCGTTCCGGCATCTCGCGCATCATGATGTTCATGGAGCAGCCTGTAGGCATGGCGGGTGTCACACCCACAATCTTGGGATTTTGGCGGGCCAGCTCCAATAGCGTCTCGCCGAAGACGTCCTGGAAACGCGGCGGTATGTTGGTGGTGTCCTTGACCACACGCTCTCCCGTCTCGGCATCAAACCTGCCTGGGGCGTGCCAGACGGTGACATCCTTCTCGGCAGGGGCGTAGCCGTGGCCTTTCTGGGTGTGCAGGTGCAGCAGTTTGGGACCGCGCATGCCTTTCAGCTGGCGCAAGATGCGTACCAGTTCCTTGACGTCGTGACCGTTGAAGGGACCGAAGTAGCGGATGTCCATGCCTTCGAAGACGTTCTGCTGGTGAGAAATGGCCGACTTGACGGCGTTCGACAGGCGGACGAGTCCACGACGGCGGTCGTCCTCAAGGAGTCCGACGCGGTGCAGCCATCTCGACACCTTGAAGCGCATGGCATTATAGGTCTCGTTGGTACTCAGTGACAGCAGGTACTCCTGCATACCGCCTACGGCACGGTCGATGGACATGTTGTTGTCGTTGAGGATGATGAGAATGTCGCTGTCACTGGATGACACATTGTTTAGACCTTCAAATGCCAGACCGCCCGACATGGCGCCGTCGCCAATGACGGCAACTACATGGCGCTTGTCTTTGGCCAACTTTGCCGCCACGGCCATGCCTAACGCTGCAGAGATGCTGTTGGAAGCATGTCCGCACATGAAAGTGTCGTATTCGCTCTCCTCCGGACTGGGGAACGGTCGCAGACCGCCCAGTTTGCGATTGGTGCAGAACTGGTCCTTGCGCCCTGTCAGTATCTTGTGTCCGTAGGCCTGATGTCCTACGTCCCATACAATGCGGTCGTACGGCGTGTCATAGACATAGTGCAGAGCCACCGTAATCTCTGTGACGCCAAGGCTGGAAGCCAGGTGCCCGGGATTGACTGACAGCTCCTTGACGATGTCGTCGCGAAGCTCCTGACACAACTGTGGCAGCTGGTCAACCGGCAGCTTCCTAAGGTCTTCAGGGTATCTGATTTCGTTTAATAATTCCACTTTATTTCATATATGATGCTGCAAAGATAGTGCAAACCAAGCGAAATACCAAAGAAAAAGGTCACAATCCTTGCATATTACATAAATTCTTCATATTTTTGCAAAATAATAACCTAAAACGGATGAAGTTTATCACGTTACCAGACGAAAAAATACGCCCTCTTTCCTTCTATTTGGCTATGGAAGAGTATGTTGCACGACAGCCCGACGTCGCCGACTGTTTTTTCATGTGGCAGGTGGAGCCGACAGTCATCATCGGGCGCAACCAGCAACTCGAGAATGAGGTGAACCTTGACTACTGCCGTCAGCATGGCATCCAGGTTTTTCGCCGCAAGAGCGGCGGTGGCTGCGTGTATGCCGACAGCGGCAATGTGATGTTGTCGTACATCACCCCCGACACCCAAGTAGGGCCTGTGTTCAACCGTTTCATGGGCATGATTCTGCTGGTGCTCCGCCGGTTGGGTGTCACCGCCACTGCCACCAGTCACAACGACGTACTGATAGACGGCAGGAAGGTCAGCGGCACAGCTTTCTACCACCTGCCTACTGCCAGCATCGTCCATGGGACACTGCTCTATGACACGAATATGCAGCACATGTTGAACGCCATCACGCCCGGCACAGAGAAGTTGCAGGCCAAGGGCATCCAGAGCGTGCGCCAGCGCATCACCCTGCTGAAGGACTACATTCCCCAGACTATCGACGAGATGAAGGCCGTCATCCGTGAAACCCTCTGTGAAGGCGAGTGGCAGCTGTCGGAGGGTGATGTCGAGGCCATTGAGCGCATTCGCTATAACGCATTCGCTAATTCTTACACCTAAAGGTATAAGCGAGCAAAGCTCGTAGGATAATTGATAATTGATAATTGAGAAAATGGAAAACAAAAGAACCTGTCTCTATGACAAACACGTGGCACTCGGAGCATTGATATCGCCTTTTGGTGGCTTCGACATGCCGATTCAGTATTCAGGTATCGTGGATGAGCATCAAGCCGTCCGACAAGACTGTGGCGTTTTCGATGTCAGCCACATGGGCGAGGTGCTCGTCAGTGGTCATGATGCCGAACGCTATGTAAACCACATCTTTACCAATGATGTCGCGGGTATCCCTGCCGGGAAAATCCTCTATGGCATGATGTGCTATGAAGACGGCGGCGTAGTGGATGACCTGCTGGTCTATCGCATGGCCGACGACCGTTTCTTCCTCGTCATCAATGCCTCGAACATCGACAAGGACTGGGCATGGATAGAAGAGCAGGCCAAAGGCTATGACGTCATGTTAGAAAATCAGAGCGACCTCTACGGAGAACTTGCCGTACAGGGCCCCCAGGCTGAGGCGGTGATGGAACAGGTGCTGGGACTGCCGTGCAGCGAACTGACGTTCTATACCTTCAAGGAAATCGGCGACGTGCTGGTGTCACGCTCGGGCTATACCGGTGAGGACGGCTTTGAGATCTATGCCGATGCCGAATACATCAACCATTGCTGGGACAAACTGATGGCCAGCGGACGCTGCAAACCCTGTGGACTGGGATGCCGCGACACGCTGCGCTTCGAGGTGGGACTGCCGCTCTATGGTGACGAGCTCAGTGCCGACATTACGCCTCTGATGGCTGGCTTAGGCATCTTTGTCAAGTTAGACAAACAGGAGTTCATCGGTCGTGAGGCCTTGGCGAAGCAGAAGGCCGAAGGTGCTCCAAAGAAGTTGGTAGGCATCGAACTGCAAGACAAGGCCATTCCGCGTCATGGCTATACGGTGCTCAAGGACGGGCAGACCATTGGCGAGGTGACGACGGGCTATCATGCCATATCGATTGACAAGAGTGTCTGCATGGCTCTCGTCGATGCGCCCTTCGCTGCCATAGGTACGGAGGTGGAGATACAAATCCGCAAAAAGACCTTCCCCGGTGTGGTCTGCAAGAAACGCTTCTATGATAAACATTATAAACGATAACGTTAACGGGAACGTTAACGATAACGGGAACCAATAAACATAAATATAATCTTAAAACTAAAAACTATGGCAAAAGTGTTGGAAGGACTCTATTACAGCGAGTCGCATGAGTATGTAAAAGTAGAGGGTGACTGTGGCTACATCGGTATTACCGACTATGCTCAGAAAGCTTTGGGTAACGTGGTTTATGTCGATATGCCCGATGTGGACGACGAGGTGTCTGCCGGCGAGGAGTTCGGTGCCGTGGAGAGCGTCAAGGCCGCATCAGACCTGATCTCTCCCGTGACTGGTGTCGTGCTGGAGGTGAATGAGGCTTTAGAGGATGAACCGGAGCGCATCAATGCCGATGCTTACGAGAACTGGATCATCAAGGTGTCGTTGAACGACAAGTCGGAACTGGACGACCTGATGGATGCCAAGGCTTACAGCGCCTTCTGCGAAAAATAATGGTTCATGGTCAATGATTAATGGTCAATGAATTATAAGTATTTCCCACATACGGAGGAGGACCTGCAGGCCATGATGGAGCGCGTGGGCATCACGTCGCTGAATGACTTGTATGCCGGTATTCCTGAAAGTGTCCGCTTCCAAGGCGACTACAACATCCCTTCGGAGATGAGTGAACTGGAAGTGCGCCAGCTCTTTGAGCGCTTGGGGTCGCAGAACAGCCAGTTGACTTGTTTTGCCGGCTATGGTGTCTATGACCACTATACGCCAGCGGTGATTCCCAACCTGCTCTCGCGCTCGGAGTTCCTGACCTGCTATACGCCCTATCAGGCAGAAATTTCGCAAGGTACGCTGCACTATGTCTTTGAATACCAGTCGATGATGGCTGAGTTGACAGGCATGGACATCTCGAATGCATCAATGTATGACGGTACCACGGCGGCAGCCGAGGCCATGATGATGGCAGTGGCTGCCGGCAAGAAGCAGAACAAGGTGCTGGTCTCCGAAACAGTCAACGAGCGCACCCGTCAGGTGTTAGACACCTACGCCCTGCATCGTGGCATCGAACTGGTGACCATCCCCATGAAGGACGGTGTGACGGATGCCGCAGCGCTCACTTCCCAGCTTTCGACGCTCGAAGGTGTTGCCGGTGTCATCGTGCAACAGCCGAACGTCTTTGGTATTGTCGAGGATTTCACGGGCTTTGCCGATGCCTGTCATGCGAAGAAGGCACTTTTCATCGTCGACAGCGTAGCTGCTGACCTCGCGGTGTTGAAGACCCCAGGAGAATGGGGTGCCGATATTGCCGTGGGTGACGGACAGTCGTTAGGTATTCCAATGTCGTTTGGAGGCCCTTATGTCGGTTATATGTGTTGCACGGAGAAGCTGATACGCAAGATGCCAGGCCGTATTGTCGGCATGACGCAAGACAACCGCGGCCAGCGTACCTTTGTGCTGACGCTGCAAGCCCGCGAACAGCATATCCGCAGGCAGAAGGCCACGTCGAACATCTGCTCCAACCAGTCGCTGATGGCGCTCTTTGTCACCATCTATCTGTCGCTGATGGGTAAGCAGGGACTGCGTGAGGCAGCAGAGCTGAGCTATGCAGGCGCCCACTACCTCTGTGACCAGCTGTTGGCAACGGGGCGTTTCTCACTGGTCTATGAACAGCCGTTCTTTAACGAGTTCTATGTCCGCTATGACGGCGATGCCGATATGCTCTACCAGCGTTTCCTCGATGCTGGCATCTTGGGCGGTGTCCGTCGGGGTGACGGTTTCCTGTTTGCTGTCACTGAGAAACGTACGAAAGAAGAAATTGACAACCTTGTAAAGATGGTCGCCTTATGAATAGTAAACTATATGGTCATTTGATATTCGAGCTGTCGAAGCCGGGACGCAAGGGCTATAGCCTGCCCAAGAACCACTTCGGGGACTATGCGATACCCCAGGCGATGCAGCGTCAGACGGAAGCTGCCCTGCCGGAGTGTGACGAGCCGACGGTGGTGCGCCATTATACCAATCTGTCAACCAATAACTTCGGTGTCGACAATGGCTTCTACCCATTGGGTTCGTGTACGATGAAGTATAATCCGAAGATCAATGAGGAGATGGCTGCCCTGCCGCAGTTCCAGAACCTGCATCCCATGCAGCCATCCCGTACGGCACAGGGCGCGTTGGCCATGATGACGCTCTTGGAGCGCTCGTTGTGCGAATTGACGGGACTGGCCCATTTCACCTTCAAGCCCTACGCCGGCGCACATGGTGAACTGACCGGACTGATGGTGATAGACAACTACCACCGCTCGCGTGGCGACTTGCAGCGCAAGAAGGTCATCGTGCCTGATTCGGCACATGGTACCAATCCAGCCTCTGCCGCTGTCTGCGGACTGGAGATCGTTGAGGTGAAGTCGAACAAGGATGGTCTGGTTGACTTGGAAGATCTGAAGCAGTTGGTGCTTCAGGAGCAAGATACCATTGCCGCCATGATGATGACGAACCCCAATACCCTTGGTCTCTTTGAGCGCCAGATTCCGGAGATTGCCGCACTCATCCATGCCCATGGCGGTCTGATGTACTATGACGGTGCCAACCTGAACCCGATGCTGGGTGCATGTCGCCCGGGAGACATGGGCTTCGACGTCATGCACATTAACCTGCATAAGACTTTTTCGACACCCCATGGCGGTGGCGGTCCGGGTGCCGGTCCTGTCGGTGTGCGTGAGGGGTTGCAGGATTTCTTCCCCTTTGTCAGTCCCTGGCATGGCAACTTTGCCGTCATGATGCGGGCTTATGCCTATATCCTGACGTTAGGACGCGAGAACATCAAACTGGTGGGACCGTTGGCGACGCTCAATGCCAATTACATCAAGGAGTCGTTGAAGGATGTCTATGAACTGCCTATTGAGGGAATCTGTATGCATGAGTTCGTCTTCGATGGGCTGAAAGAGAAATCAACTGGCGTTACCACGATGGACGTAGCCAAGCGTCTGTTAGACTATGGCTACCATGCACCTACTATCTATTTCCCATTGCTCTTCCATGAGAGTCTCATGATAGAGCCTACGGAGAATGAATCGAAGGACACCATTGACGGTTTCATCGAGGTGATGCGCCGTATTGCCGACGAAGCGAAGAACGATCCGGAACTGGTGAAGTCGGCACCGCATCAGACGCCCATCGGACGTGTGGATGACGTGCTGGCTGCCAAGCATCCCGTCGTGACATACCGTGCAATGGTTTAAATAGTTTGCATTATGCAATATGACTTATGCATTATCGGTGCGGGGCCTGGTGGCTACCGCGCCGCTGAATATGCAGCCCAGCAGGGCTTGCAAGTGGTCATCATAGAGAAGGACGAAGTGGGAGGCACCTGCCTGAACCGCGGTTGTATTCCTACCAAGACGTATGTCCACAGTGCCACGTTTGCTGAGGCGCTTGAGCGCCAGCAGCAGGTGGTGCAGCAGCTTCGTGCCGGTGTCGAGGGGATTCTGTCGGCACCAGGCATAACCCTTGTCCGTGACACGGCGTCCTTCCTCGACAGCCATACCGTGGCTTTGGCAGGTGGCGACACCATCAGTGCCAAACATATCATCATTGCCACGGGCAGTAGCGCCAAGATGCCTCCCATTGTCGGCATTGACACCGATCCGAGGGTGATGACGGCCACAGAACTGCTACGGCTTACCACCTTGCCTAAGCGTCTTTGCATCATAGGTGCCGGTGTCATTGGCATGGAGTTTGCTTCCGTTTTCCAGCGCTTTGGCTCGGAGGTAACGGTCATAGAGTTTATGAAGGAGTGTCTGCCAATGCTTGACACAGACTGTGCCAAGCGTCTGCGTAAGGTGATGGAGAAGCGCGGCATCGTCTTTATGATGAAAACCTCCGTACAGAATCTGGCCGACATCGATGCCGATGCCATCCTCATCGCAACGGGGCGTAAACCCCATACCGAGGGGCTGAACCTTGAGGCTGCTGGCATCCTCACCGACTCGCGTGGTTTTATCGTTGTCGACGATAACTACAGGCTCAGCCTCACAGAGGGACAAACCCCGTGTGAGGTATATGCTATCGGTGATGTCAATGGGCGACAGTTGCTGGCACATGCAGCAGAGATGCAGGCTGTACATGCCGTCAACCATATTCTCGGCAAGACAGACGGTATCCGCTTTGACATCATGCCTGCCGCCATCTTTACCCAGCCTGAGGCTGCCTGTGTCGGTCCCAGTGAAGACCAGCTGAAAGCGATGGAGCAAACCTATCAGTGTCGTAAGGCCTTCTGGCGTGCCAATGGAAAAGCCCTCGCCATGGATGAGGGCGAGGGCCTGTTGAAACTGTTCTCAGATGCGGAAGACCGCATCATTGGTTGTCATGCCTTTGGCGCACATGCCGCTGACATCATCCAGGAAGTCAGTGTGCTGATGTGTCGCGATACGACGGTACCTCAGCTACGTGACATGGTGCACATCCATCCGACGCTCAGTGAGATACTTCTGACTTGTGCTCATTCATGTAGTCACGTGGCGACATGCCATAGAACTTCTTAAAGATCGTCGAGAAGGAGGCTGAGTTGTTGAAGCCGCAGGCATACATGACTTCCGTGATGTTCATGTTGTTTGTGGTTAACAGGTGAGCAGCCTGTTTCAGACGGATGTTGCGGATGAAGTCGTGAGGCGTCTGGCCGGTCAGTTCCTTCATCTTGCGGTGCAGGTGAACGCGGCTGATGCCTACCTCGTCGGCAATCTTGTCGACGCTGAGGTCGGAATTGCTCAGGTTCTTGTTGATGACGGCCATCACGCGGTCAAGCAGTTTTTCGTCGGGCGACTTCATCTTGATGTCGTCTACCTGCTGTTCCAACTGGTCGTTGCGGCCATATTTCAGGCGCAGCGTGCGGTGTGTATGTACCAAGTTGACGATGGTACGGCGCAGGATGTCCATATTAAACGGTTTGACGATGTAGGCATCGGCACCGGTCTCCAAACCCTCCAACTGGTCCTCGTCGCGGTTCTTGGCAGTGAGCAGGATGACGGGCAGGTGACTGGTGGCAGGGTTGCCTTTAATCTTTGAACACAGCGTGTTACCGTCCATCTCGGGCATCATGATGTCGGAGATGACCAGGTCAGGTATGCGGCGCAACACCTCACTGAGTCCTATGCGACCATTCTCGCAGACGGTAACGTCGTAGTCTGACGACAGCTCGTTGCTCAGGTATTCGCGGATTTCCATGTCGTCCTCGACGATGACAATCTGCTGGCGTTGTCCCATCTTGGGCTCACTGATGGAAAGATTCTCTGTGAGAGGAGCCTCACTTGGTGCCTGTCCCTCTGCAACTTCGTTGTTGTCAAACAGCGTCGTGGTATTCGGGGTCGCTTCTTTCTCTTCAGTAATCATCTCCTCGGGACGCAGGTGGCTGTTGCCCAAAGGAATGGTGACGACAAACGTGCAGCCCTTGCCGCCGGCATTGTTATGGGCGGTGATGGTGCCATGGTGTAACTCTACTAATGAGCGTGTCAGGTCGAGGCCTATGCCCGTGCCCGTGTTACGGTCGTTGACGGACGAAGGCGACTGATAGAAACGCTCGAAGATGCGGTCCAGCTTGTCCTCGGGGATGCCTTCACCGGTATCGCTGACGGCGATGGTGGCATGTCGGTCGTCGTGTGTCAGGTGGATGCCAATCTCACCGCCTGTCGGCGTGAACTTAAAGGCGTTAGAGAGGATGTTGACAATGACCTTGTCGAAGTGGGCACGGTCAATCCACACCGGCAACTCGGCGGTATCGTGCTCGTAGGGGAAGGTGATGCTCTTGGCCTTGGCTTGCTGGGCAAACAGGGTGTGGATGTCACCGATGAAGGTGACGAGCTCGGTCTCGCACATGTGCATCTGCATCAGTCCCTTATCAATCTTACGCAGGTCCATCATCTGGTTGATAAGTCCCAGGATACGTTCGGCATTGCGACGGATGGTCTCGTAGATGCTGCGACGGTGCGGGTCATTATCTTGTTTGATGAGTGACAGCAGTGGTGCCACGATGAGTGTCATAGGTGTACGAACCTCGTGGGAGATATTCATAAAGAACTTCAGTTTGGCATCGGCCATCTCCTCGGCATGGATGTGCTCCTGCAGGCGCAGTTTGTCCTGCTCCTTGCGGCGGCGCTGGTGGCGGTACCACAAGAACAAACCAATCAAAGCCAACAAGTAGGTGGCGTAGGCGAGGGGTGTCCTGTACCATGGTGCATGGATTATCACCGTGAAGCAGCGCTCGGGTGTAGAGATGCCGTTTTTCTCAGCTACTAAACAAAAGTGATAGGTACCCGGCTGCAGATGGCTGAATGTGATTTCGTTGACACCTGGCTGCATGCGCACCCATTCCTCTTTGTTGATGCGGTATCGGTAGACGATATGCTCAGGGTTATCGTAGGTCAGCGTCGACAACTGTATGGCAAAGGAGTTGTCGCCAGGACTGAGCACGAAACGGTCAGAGGCGATGATGGCAGTGTCGGTCACCTGCCAAAAACCGGACATGGTCGCAGGTGTGACAGGTGCTCCGTTGACGGAGAATCCTGTCAGTTTAACTTCTGCCTTCCAGTTGCTGACCTTGATTTCCTTAGGGTCAAACCATGTGATGCCGCCCAGTCCGCCAAACAACAGCTTGCCGTTGGGAGCAATCCACGATGCACCGTCGCTGAACTCGTTCGACTGTAGGCCGTTGTCAACAAGATAACTGCTGATAACACGCGTCTTGGTATCTACGAAGCACAGTCCGTGGTCGGTGGCTATCCAGAGGTTGCCCTGATGGTCCTGTTCGATGCTGGCAATGCCGTTGTCGGCCAGTCCGCTCTCCATGCCATGGTGATTCATGCGATGTTTCTTGAGGTCATAGTTGTACAGACCGTCGTTCGTGCCAATGCGCACTTTGCCGTCATATTCGCGGGCAATGCGTACTGGGGTGCCGTAGTTAGGACAGTTGCTGCCGTTGAAGGTTGAGAGCCAGTTCTCGTCCTTAAATCTCATGGCGCAGACACCCATCGTCGTGGCGACGTAGATGCGCTGGCTGTCAGGCGAGAGCGCTATCTGTGAGATGTAGTTATTGGCTATACTGTTGGCCTTGCGGTTGACACTGGCATTGTCAGCCATCACGTACTCCTTGATGTCGCCTGTTGTGATGTTGTAGCGTATCAGACCCTGTCCCATGGTACCCAGCCAAACGTGCTCCTTGCGGTCGGCGACAATATCGAAGACGCTGAGCCCCTGACCGTTGGGAAGAGATTGCGTGTGATAGTTCAGCGAAGGCACGTCAATCCATCCGAATCCCTCTTTGTACGAACCAATCCAGACATGGTGATTCTCATCTTCGGCAATACACAGGATGGTACTTGGAAAGTGTTCCTTGAAGTGGCGGAGCACCTTGAAGGAAGAATCCAGGCAGTAGAGTCCGTCCTTGTCGGTGCCAATCCATGTGTAGCCGTTGTTGCCAACCATCACGCTGGTGACTGTGGCATTGCCGATGATGTTATGCGGTCCCAGCTTATAGCCCATGTATTGGAAACCCGTTGTCTTTCCTGGATGCATGTAGATGCCTTTCTGCAGCAGTCCCAGCCAGACGTTGCCATTCTGGTCTTCACAGATGGAGTAAACCTTGGCTGTGCTGAGGTCGACTTCGCGGCTATAGTAGGGATTGTCTTTCAGTGTGCGTGTATTGGGGTTATAGATGGCCAGCCCCAGACCGTCGTATCCCAGCATAATGTTGCCTTCGTGGTTGACATATAGTACGGAGATATGCTTGTCGCCTGTTTCGTCAATATGGACGGGGACATTGCCGTCCAAGCGGTAGAGCCCTGCATTGGACGTAGCGATGAAGATACGGCCTTGGCGGTCCTCGCAGACGTCCAGCACTGCATTCTTATGCTCGTCGTCATCTAAAAAACGCTGTAGCTTTTTACCGTCATAGCAGAGCAGTCCCATACCTTCAGCCGCCATCCAAATGCGCTGCCGACTGTCTTCTTTCATGCGATGAACGGTAAACACGTCCTTCAATGCACCACCCATCTGACGTGCCGTGTGGTCGTCGGTCATCCGCAACAGTCCGTGTCCGGATGTTCCTGCCAGTATGTCACCGTTGCTGCGTTGCAACAGACAGGTGATATAGCAGGGCGTGGCATTGCCGTCAAGGTCGTAGGTGGTAATGTCCTGAAAGCGTTCCCCGTTATAAGTCTGGAAGGCTCCGAACATACCCACATAGAAGATGCCGTGCTGGTCTTGTGTGATGCAGTTGACATAGTTGCTGGCCATGCCCAGGTCCTGCCCCTTTTCTTTTTTCAGGATAAGTGTCTTATAGCCGTCATAACGATTGAGTCCATTACGTGTTGCTACCCATAAAAAGCCGTCGTGGTCAATATACACTTGTGTGGTGAAGCTGCTCGACATCATATTATCAGCATCAAAGTGCTTGCCCATCTGGGCATTTATGATTTGTGGCATGAACAGCACCAATAGGCATATACAGGTAAGAACTTTACTTTTCATACATGATAATCATCAGTTAGTCGTTTTATGGTTGCAAAGGTAATACTTTTTATCTGAAGTACCAAAAAAAAATGCCAAATGTAACAATACTTGCTACTTTTGGCACCTATTTCGCTTGTTAGCGAGCTTAAAGAACGCTATTTCTCGTTGCGCTGGTAGTTGAAGGCATCGACATCCAACCAACCGCCTTTCTTCTTCGTTGCATAGCAGAACACGGCAAACTTGGAGCCCATGAAGAAGCGCTGCCAGTCGAAACGCATCTTATATTCGCCGCCCATCTGTGTCCATGTCTCACCATCCGTACTGTAGAAGAATGTGGCGATGTCTCGGCCTACGTTGAAGTCGGCGTCAATGCGCAGCCAGATGGTTTTGAGTTTTGAGTTTTGAGTTTTGAGTTTTGACAAGTCGATGCTCTCTACGGTTTTCTCGTCAACGTTCTCCACCACCTTGTCCTTCTGCGACAGCTTCACAGATAACGTAGCCATTTCCAATGAGAGCCTGCTGCCCTTTTTCTTGATTATGAGGGCACCTGTCTCGTCGTTGAAGGCTGCAAAACCGGCACAGTCTCCATCCTTGAGGTGCGACACGTCCAACTTGACCGCTGCGCTGCATGTCGGTCCTTCCATGCGCTGTGTCAGCGTGTTGGGAGCCAGATAGAGCGAATTGACGACGCGGTTGGTCTTCAGTCGCAGCCATCCGGGACGTTCTGTCAAGGTCCAGGCGGCATCGATGGGGTTGTGGTTCCACTGCCAGTGCAAACCGAGTTTCTCTGACGAGAAATCGTCAGCGCATACAATGGTCTTCTCGGGTTCACCGCTCTTCAGCGGACGCATCAGTTCAGGAACGATTCCCTGCTCGTCGCCCAGCATGGGCCAGCCGTCAATCCATCGGCAGGGCATCACGGTGAGTACGCGTCCCACGCCGCCACGGTCCTGGAAGATGATGCCATACCAGTCGCCGTCCTGTGTGTCGACGATGGTGCCTTGCGCCAGATAGGGGAAGCCCCCGAACGGTGATTCCAAGATGGTCTGCTTCTCGTAGGGACCGTGAATGTCGTCAGCCCTGTAGCACACCTCACGGCGGTGGCGTCCCGGGGCATAGACATGCGATATCATGAGCAGGTAGTACTTGCCGTTATGCTTGATCATGCGTGAACCCTCCAAGAGTCCCGTCTCGTCGGCCTCACGCTCAAAAATCTTCTGGTGTGTTCCTTCTATCACATCCGACAGGTCGGGCTTCAGCTCCATCATCTCTCCCGTACCATATATGACGTACACGCGATTGTCGTCGTCGAAGAACAACGAGCAGTCGTGGAAGTGGCGCATGCGTGACAGCAGCGTCCATTTCCCTGCCGGGTCTTCGGTGGTAAAGATATAGGTGTCGCCCATGGCACCAGCCTCGTTGGGTGCCAGCAGAGCATAGAAACGTCCGTTATGGTATTTCAGTGACGTTGCCCATTGTCCACGACCGTAGACAGTACCTTCCTGTAGATCGTATTTGGGTGAATCCGTCAGCTTGTCAAAGATATAGCCTATGGTTTCCCAGTTCTTCAGGTCCTTTGACCGCATGATGGGTGCGCCGGGCATCAGGTGCATCGTCGTGCTGACCAAATAAAAAGTATCGCCCACGCGTATAATATCTGGGTCTGGAACGTCAGCCCACAGCATCGGATTCTTGATAAACGTTGTCTTTTCGTTGTTAACAGACAAAGCACCAGCAGTGCTGCTGGAACGCTTTCCAGCAGCCACTACGGTTACAAAACAAACTACTAATGATATAATTACTAAAACAAATCTTTTCATTCAGTCAAACTACGTTTTAGTTTTCGCTTGCAAAGATACGGCGTTTTTTGGAAACAGGCGTTTTCTTATGTTTCACAAACTTCACGATTTGTATCAAAGCGTTTTTTTTTAATGATTTCGCAGATTCCACTTGGAATTATCGCTGTTAAAATCGTATTCTGCCAGTGTCGGCGTGCTGTCAGCCACTGAATAAATGCAGTAGCGCGTATTGACACCGTCCATGCCGGGGATGGCCTTTGGCATGATGCGGAAGGTGCCGTCGGTCAGCTGCTCGATGCGCCAGAGTTGTTCGTCACTGCCCGTATAGGCGGGAACGGTTGTCAGTTCCTTGTCGGCAGTGGCAGCCAGTGCACGATCGGTGCCGGCAATGGTAATCTTGAAATACGGATTGCTCAGGTAGCCGCCAGCCTCATTGACAGGCGTGATGGTCCAACGCTGATGGGGACGGAACATGTAGTCACCGCAGCGCACGCCGATGTCATCCTTGGGCCAGCTGCCGATGACCTCTTCCAAGGTCTGGCAGGCGATGGGTTTCGCGGGTTCCTGCATCTGGTTGCGGTTGAACCAGCCCTGACGGGCTACCTGCATGCGCTGGAAGTCTACAGCCAGTTCCAGTGAGTAGCCACGACGCTCGCTCTCAATCTCGAACGTGCCGCCCTTGAACTTCTCGCCAGCAACGGGCCAGCCGTTCTTCCACAGCAGCGGATGGATAGCGAGGACGCTACGGCCGCTGAGGTCAAAGTCAGCCTCCCAGTGGAACGATGCCACTTCCACGCCTTCGTCGATGATGGTACGTCCGAAGTGGCCTGCACCAGCCTTGCGGTCGCCAGCGGCAATCACCATCTTACCGCCACCGTGATACATGTCGCGGCCTACATTGTCGAGGTACGGACCCTCGACGTTACGTGAACGGCCCACGACGATGTTATAGGTAGAGTTAACACCGTCGCAGCAGGTGCCGTGGGTGCCTAACAGATAGTACCAGCCGTCACGGTAGATGAGGTCGGTGGCTTCACAGTCGATGGCGATGTCCTTCTCCTTATTGCCCTTGACGCGGAAACCTGTCGTTGGGTCAAGTTCTATCAGACGGATGGTGCCGAAATAGGTGCCATAGCTCACCCACAGACGACCTGTCGTGGGGTCGAACAACATGCCAGGGTCGATGGCATCCTGGTCCTCCATACCGTCAGAAGCGCAGACCTCTACGGCCTCGCTCCATTTGAAGTCGGGCGACTTCGGGTCAAGGGTTTTGTTCCACATGGTGAGGATACGGCCTGCGTGTCCGCCACCAAGTCCACCACCGGTGGCACCATAGATACAAAGGTAACGGTCGCCAATCTTCATCACGTCGGGGGCTGCGCCGCCGCCAGGACGGTCAGCACCACTATTCCAGCTCCAGCCGTCAGCGGAGATAAGACCGCCGCCGCCCGTGCCGAAGGTGTACCACTTGCCGTCGCACTCTGCAAGGGTCGAGGGGTCGTGGATGTAAGGCTCGCCGATCTGTGCCATGACAGGCGTCATGGCAATGTAAAAATTAAAAAATGAAATAATGAGAAATATACGTTTCATATCGCGATTATTTAATTGTTACATTTTTTAATTATTTAATTTTTACATTGTAATTAGTCACGGGATTTCCTTTCTCGTCGATGAAACGGACACAGAAGTCGCTCATGCCCGGGCCGTTGATGATGGCACCGCGCAGGATGTTGCGGCCCTTCTTCAAGGTCAGTCTGGGCGATACGGCATCGTCCTTCACCATGCGGCGGTCGCCGCTGAGCAGCAGTTTCTCCTCGCCGTTGAGCCACCACATAGAGGCAGAGTTGGAACCGACGGCCAGACGGATGTTCTCGATATCTTCGTCGCAGTCGATGATGGTCACAGCCCAGAAGAGCACGCCATAGACTTTCTCGCCCCATTTCTCGGCAAAGCGGAAGAGTTTCACGTTCATGTTCTCGCTGTCGAGGGCATGCCATGTCAGCGTCTGGGTGACAGTCTTCACCTCAGGTTGGGCGGATGCCTGTTGTGCACCGCGACCGAAACCGGCGGGAGCCTGTTCCTGCTTGAAAACGGCTTTCACCTTCTGTCCGTCCTTCGGCACCATGGTCTGCTGACCCTTGAAATAGTTTCTGTAGAAGTGTTCACGCAGATAGGAGTCGGTAAAGACGGTATTGCCGGGGTTGGGCTTGTCGATGGGCTCTAAGAGCAGCCAACGGCGGATGAATCCTTCGTCGTCGGGCTGTGTGGCCTCTGCCGTGGCAGGCGTGAAATACGTGGGACGGTTCTTGAACTGGACATAGTCGATGCTGACAGGAGCATCGCCCTCGCAGGTGATGACCAAGTCGCTGACACCCTTCGGCATATACGCTAACTGAGCAGTCATCGTGAGCCACTGATTCGTCATGTCACGACGGAACATAGCCGGTGTACCTGCGGGAACTTCGGGCTTAACAGTCATCTCTACTTTGGCGAGAATCTTGCCGTTGGGGGCTTTCTCGCGCACAAAGAATTTGGTGTTGCCGGCAGCCTTGGCACCGATAACCATATAGCCGTCGGTGAGACAGTTGAAGTCAATGTCGGTATATTTCAGCCAACTGCCCTTTGCGGGCAGGGTGGCCTCAAAGCTACGGAACGTGTTGACGGTATCGATGAGTGCGGTGGTCACATCGCTGCTGGCACTGCTGTAGCGGTCTATCTCTATCCGCTCTGTTGCCTTGTTGATGCCAACGCCGCGCAGGGTCTGCTTCACCTCCTGAATAGTGCCGTCGGGGTTGAACGTCAGCTTCTCGATACAGGCTGAGCGGCGCTTGTCGTCACGGGGCGAGAAATAGTTGTGGTGGTAGAACAGATACCACTGACCTTTGTAGTTGATGATGCTGTGGTGGTTGGTCCAGCAACCGTTGGGCTGCTCGGCCATGATCAGCCCCTTGTACTCATAAGGCCCCATCGGATGTTTACTCATGGCATAGCCGAGAACCTCAGTATTCTCACGCACGTATGGATAGGTCAGGTAATAATTGCCATTATACTCGAAGGCAAACGGACCTTCAGCCTGACGGTTGGGCAGGTCTTTGAGGCAGTTGACACCATACATCTCAAATTCGCGGTCGCCCCACTTCACCATCTCCTTCGGCGTGTCGTCGGCCAGTTCCTTCATGTTGGGCTTTAGCTTGGCACAGCGGCCTGCGCCCCAGAAGATGTAGGCATTGCCGTCAGAAGCCTGGAGCACGCACGGGTCGATACCGCCGATGCCCTTGATAGGTTCCGGTTCACAGATAAACGGACCTGTAGGACTGTCGGCTACAGCTACACCGATGCCGAAGCCTCTTCCTATGTTTGGCGTGGACGGGAAGTAGAAATAATATTTACCATTTCTTTCTACGCAGTCAGGAGCCCACATGGAGTAGGAGTCTGGCTTCACCCAAGGTACCTTGTCCTGGGTGATAATCATACCGTGGTCGGTCCAGTCGGTCAGGTTCTCTGACGAGAAGACATGGTAGTCCTCCATGCAGAACCAGTCTTGCCGTTGTCCTTCCGGCGGGAAGATGTCGTGCGAGGGGTAAACATATACCTTGTTATTGAATACTCGTGCGGTGGGGTCGGCAGCAAACTGGTCCCTGATAATCGGGTTTTGAGCGGCCGCCGTCATCGTAATGATGAGGGCGGCCGTCGAGGTTAAGTATTTCATAGTTGATAATAATTACTTGAATAGTAGCGGAGCCATTTCACGCAGCGAGCGACGCCAAGTCAGGAACTCATGGGCAGTTCCTTCGCTGATGAAGCCGTGGGCGTTGTAACCGGCAGCCTTCAGAGCTTCTACGCTCTTGTTGATGCCGTCAGGACGCTCTTTCGAACCGCAGCTCTCAAAGATGACGCGTACCTGTTTCGGGTCCTTGATGTCTTCAGGCATATAAATGCCACCGCTGAGCAGTCCCCAGTAACCGAAGACCTCGGGGCGGCGCAAGGTGATGAGTTTCGTTTCCATGCCACCCATCGACAGTCCGGCCATGGCACGGTGCCACTTGTCGGCTTTGGTCAGGTAGTTCTTATCGATGAAGGGTACAAGCTCGTCCACTAACAGTGTTTCAAACTCCTTGGCAGTGAACTGTCCGATGGTGCCGAACTTGATGTTGTTGGTCAGACCGTAAGCCATGACGATGATAAAAGGCTTGATTTTCCCTTCGGCAATCATGTTGTCCATGATGAGGCCGGCATGTCCCTGTTTCGACCAGCTGGTCTCGTTCTCACCCCAGCCGTGCTGCAGGTAGAGTACGGGGAAGCGCTCCTGCTTGCCCTTCACGAGCTTGCCGTACGTTGGCGGCAGGTAAACCATAGCAGTCTGCATCTCGCCGGTGCTGGGTGACGGGTAGAGCACCTCGCTGACAGTGCCGTGGGGGATGTCCTGGCGACAGGCATAGAAGTCCTGGTCGGGAGCGGGAATCTCAATGCCGCTCTCCCAACGGCACGAACCGAAGTAGTTATGCGTACCAGGGTCGTTGAATACGCCACCGTCAATGGTCAGGTGATAATAGTGGAAGCCGGGATCCATCGGACCTTCAGTGGTACCAACCCACACGCCGTCCTTGTCCTTGCGCAGCACCGTGCCGCCACGACCACCCA
>JAEEGH010008230.1_pt1 | contig 24737 bp, 19 predicted proteins | sample 9134181 | NCBI WGS metagenome assembly JAEEGH01 (sample SAMN16246544, study PRJNA631951) | gut metagenome | biome: gut microbiome; feature: rumen; material: DP-attached | host: Bos | place: Iran: Karaj | collected 2018-10
TCCTCCTGATAGTCAGGGAACTTGCCCGGCACACACGATGCCCATACAATCAGGAACTGTTTCTTCACATCGTCATAAAACAGTTCTGGAGCCCACGTGTTCACCGTCGACTCCTCCATCCCTGTATCGATAAACCGCTGAGGAGTCCAGTGGATCAAATCCTTTGATGACGCATAGCCGAAGCCACGGTCACCACGCCATGAACTGGTCCATACCAGATGGAACGTACCGTCAGGACCTTTCACGACAGAAGGGTCACGCATCACCTTCTGCGTTCCCACTTCCGGACGCAGGAACACCCCTTGGATGGAGTCCCACCTCACACCATCATAACTGTATATGAAACGCAAGCCCTCGGTGGCGGGCTCATGGAACGATGTGGACACATAGATATCCTTCGCCTCCATAGAAAGCGACAGACACCATGCCCAGACAAATAATAACAGTTTTCGTACGTACATAGTTTTTGAGTAGTTATCTATTTTGGCAGATATCACTTGCAAAGATAATCAAAAAATCATAACTTCCATACAAAAAAGGAAAAAAATCACCCTCCCGTCGCGGAGGCGGGAGGGTGTATCGAGAAGATAGTAAAGTCTGATTACTGGAGGAACAGAGTGTTATCTAAGCCGCCAAGACCTAGTACGTCTTCCAAAAGGCGGCTATCGTCTGTACCTGGTTCAATCGTTTCCGTTCCTATCTCAACAATAGGCGATCCCGCCATCAGGGGCTGATGGTTGGTGAGCTTAACCACTTCCATCTCTGGTGCAAAATATCTTTTCTTAGTCATAGTCGTAATCTTTTAATTGTTAATACTCATGCGTTATTCCTTATTTCATCACGACCTTCTTGCCGTTTATGATATAGATACCCTTACCGGCTTTCTTCACCTCCTGACCCTGCAGGTTGTAAATCTTGGCGTTCTCCAGAGCGTCGCGTGTCACTACCTTGTCGATACCAGTAACCTCTCCGTCGATAACGATTATCAGCTCATTAGAGGCTGAACCAGGTGTAGGCAGATATGCTTTGCCAGCGGGCAGTTCACCTGCTTTGCAGAGTCCGAACTTACCGTCCTTCAACAGATAAGCCTCACCATCGGTCAGCGTTTTAGCAGTCGTAGCACTACCCTTCAGCAAGTTACCCGTTACGGCAGCAGCATCAGCCTTGACAGTGATGGTGTAGTCTGTACTTGCAGTACCTAACAATATAACAGGAGTATTGGCAGCAGCCTCAGTAACTTGAGTCAGCTTCACCTTACTATTTGCAATGTCAATATCCTCGTCAGCAGCTACGACGTAAGCAGTCAAGTCTGCAGCAGTAGTGAAGTCGAGTGGATAAACACTTACCAATGTGGTATAGCCGCTGGCTGCGGTAGTAACATTTTGAGAAGCAGCAAAATCAACCAACCAGCGTGGATCACCTGTCTTATAGAGAGCCTGCAGAGAAGCTGCACCGATTGTAAATTTACCTGCGGCAATATTCTCAGCTGTGATTCCAGGATCGGTAGTGAGAACATTCGTGTCATACTTCTCACCTGCATTCGCACCTGCAAACCAATAGGTATTCATGCTACAATCCTTTGGAGCATTACCATTGTCCAGCTTGTCCCAGATCTGTTTATTTCCGCAATCAACGAAAATGTTCTTCGTCCATGTGTACTTAACATTACCTTTACCCTTAATCGTGTTGGTATTGATGAACTGCTTCGTGGTTCCGCAATTGACGAACGTGTTGTTCTCAAACTTGAATGCACCACCAGTATAACCCGTAATCTGATCTGGACGCTTTCCAGAAATTGACATGAAATTCTTACTGCTAGTAGCAGTCTTGCTATAAATAGTAGAGTTCGTTATATTAAAGTTAATTGGCATTGACTTACTGAAATCGAAAGAGAATGCCTGCGTCTGCAAGAGCTCAATTACACAATCAAGAATTGTAAAGTTATCAAAAGCATATGCGGCACCACCATCAGAAATAAGAGAATTGTCAAGACCACTGATTGTTACACCCTCAATCTTAATAGGATCTTTAATAACGAATTGTCCACTTTCTACAGCATCAAAAATTGGAGTAGGATTCATCTTAATAAACGGCGCAGCCAATGACGAAGCGTCAATCTTAGCACCATTACCATTAATGATAACACCCTGATTTGCCTCAATAGGAGCAATAACAGTGTAGGCACCATTCGCAGCAAGGTTAATTGTAATATTCTTAATGGGCTTGCCGGCTGCCTTAGCGGCGATAGCGGAGGTGATTTCACCACCTGTGATGTCAGAAGCCTCAACTGTTACATCAACAGGAGCTACTTTGAAGGTAGCACTTACGGTCACAGCATCAGCAGGCATGGTGAACTTACCATCCTTTACTGTAACAGCCAGATCAGATGTCACACCTTTTACCGAAATAGCATCAAGCATATAGCCATCAGCAGGAGTAGTGGTAATCGTCACTTCTTCACCTTCTGCTGCGGTAGCTTTGTCAACTTTAACAGTACCATTCGTAATACCATCGGCTACGTTAACAGCATACTTGATCCACCTGGGGTCACCAATCTTAGCAGCATACTGGGCACATTCTGTACCAAGCGTGAAGTTGCCAGTTGCAGCGCCTTCAAATACGACGACACCTACTACACTGTTCTGTACGATGTCAACCTCATTCTTTTTACCAGCCTTACTAACCTCGGTAGCACTGGTGTCCTCACCATTCCAATTGAAGGCATTGCCGTCAACATCCCATGCAGGAGTAGCATTTATCTGACCACTATTGAAGCCAACAACCGTCTGACCATTCTTGCCACAGTTAACAAAGATATTATTCTTTAACGTGTAGGAATTGTTGGCAGTACCCATCTGTTTGAAGTTGTTGAAGTTCGTACCACCAGAAAAATCAGCATTAGAGGCAATATTCACGAAAGTAGAGTTCTGCACGTCAAACGCCTGAAGCAAAGTATTATTAAAATCGTTCGGACGACTACCGTACTTGACGAAATGCTTTCCTGTTCCAGCGGCAGCCCAGATAGTAGAGTTCTTAACCACCACATTGCCTACAAAACCACGGCTGTCAAAGTCAACGACCACCTTTGTAGTGGATGCCTGAATGACGCAGTTGTCAATTGTCAGCGTTTGAAGATATGTCTTATTCTCCATATAGTCACGGATAAGAGCCTTCTTCATGCCACTGATTGTCACATCCTTAATAGTGATGGCACTAACATAAGCATAGGTAGATGGGTCTCCATCGGCCTTCGGTGCTATTGCTGTAACGCCTTTGATTCCGATAATGTTATCTGCTCCTTCTGTACTGGCATCAATCGTAGCACCTTTACCATTGATGGTCAAGTTGGCAGGAGCCTCCAAAACACCGGAAAGCGTGTAACTGCCCTTCGCGGCCAAGTTGATGGTAATGTCACCAACTTCTCCACCAGCTTCTACGACAGCATCTTTTGCCGTTTTCAATGCCTTAAAAACGTCATTGTTGGCGGCAGTCAGTTCTGTCTCACCAATCGTAATGGCCGTCGCTGCTCGCCTTGAAGTAAGCATCTGCGTAGTTGCAAATGCCGCTACAGCGATCAAAGCAACGAACATAAGTGTAAGTTTCTTTTTCATACGCAATTTTTGTTTTAGTTTGTTAATAGTGTTTATTATATAAATGTATATATTGTTTTCAGTAGTTGTGTAGAATATGTTTCAACCTTGCATAGCAAAGCATATATAACACGATGCAAAGGTAATATAATTTAGGAAACTATCACCATTCCTTTACATTATTTAACAGAAAGATGGATTTAAGGGAACATGATTTGAACAAATGAGGACACGGTCGCCTACAGTAGAAATACTTAGTTAATGACAAATAATTAACAAAGTACCTCTGAGGTTTCGCGAAAAATCCACCAACTCCTAACTTGGTCTCAAATGCGCGAAAATAGAGCCGTTATCGTATCGCATTGATACTGAGAACGTTGTCTTGTTTTTACTCTTTTTTGCACCCGAAAAACACCTCAAAAAGTGCCGAAAAACGTCATAAAAGTGCCTTCTTTTCACCTTGAAAGGCGGCACTTAATGGGTAGGAAGGCGGCACCTAACGGGTAGGAAGGTACCGACAAACCCCTTCGAAGGTACCGCCTTCCTCCATTCCACCCCGAAACAACCAAGTTTTTTGCCTCTACCAATCCTAGAAGCACCAAAAATCCATACACGTTTTTTGACCATATTTCTTGACATTACAGCTGGTTTTGCGGGTAGAAATAAAGATTTATAAACCATTAACGTCTCGTTAATGAGTACAATCAAGGGGAAGGAGGGTCTTATTATTATAATAAACGCGTTTAAAAACTAATTATGAGAAGACTTATCATTTCAGCTGTATCGTTGCTGAGCGTAGCAACGACGGCATTTGCACAGTATCCTGACCTCACTGACGAGGCCAAGAAGATGATTGGAGAACAGAAAGCACAGTGGAAGGCACATAGCGACTCCGCATGGGAGGCAGCCTTCCCTATCGTGATTGAAGAAGCAAAGGCAGGTCGTCCATACGTACCCTGGGCAGCCCGTCCCTATGACTTGCGTCAGGCAAAGATACCCGCATTCCCAGGTGCTGAAGGCGGTGGTATGTTCACCTTCGGCGGTCGTGGCGGTAAGGTATTAACCGTCACCAACCTCAACGACGACGGTCCCGGCTCCTTCCGCTGGGCATGTGAACAAGGCGGTGCCCGCATCATCGTGTTCAATGTCAGCGGTATCATCCGCCTGAAGTCACCCATCTACGTCCGTGCTCCCTATATCACCATTGCCGGACAGACAGCTCCCGGCGACGGTATCATCATTGCCGGAGAGTCGTTCCAGGTAGACACCCATGATGTCATCGTCCGCCACATGCGTTTCCGCCGTGGTGAGACTCTGGTGACCAACCGTGAGGACTCCTTCGGAGGTAACCCTGTGGGCAATATCATGATCGACCACTGCTCTTGTGAATGGGGACTCGATGAGAACATCTCCTTCTACCGTCATATGTTCGACATGCATGACGGTAAGCCCAACCGCAAGGAGCCTACTGTCAATGTGACCATCCAGAACACCATCAGTGCCAAGGCACTCGACACCTGGAACCACGCTTTCGGTTCGACGATCGGAGGAGAGAACACCACGTTCATGCGTAACCTCTGGGCTGACAACACCGGTCGTAACCCAAGTATCGGCTGGGGTGGCGTGTTCAATTATATTAATAATGTTGTGTATAACTGGGTACACCGTACCGCCGACGGTGGCGAGTTCACCACCATGTCGAACTTCATCAACAACTACTACAAGCCCGGTCCGCTGACTCCGAAAGACTCACCCGTAGGACATCGTATCGTCAAGAGCGAGAGCCGTTCACAGGGACTGTTCCCCTTCAAGCAGTTCGGACGTGTCTATGCCGAGGGCAATATCATGGAGGGCTATCCCGAGATTACGAAGGATAACTGGAACGGTGGTATCCAGACTGCCGACAAGGACGGTGAGATGGATGCTACGGAGAAGGCACTCATGCGCTCCAACGAGCCTTTCGTCATGCCACACCTGACCATGATGAGTGCACAGGAAGCTTTCGAATGGGTACTCTCCAACGCAGGAGCCACCATCCCCTGCCGTGACATCGTCGACCAGCGTATCTGCGAGGAAGTAAGAACTGGTGTCGCCTACTATGTGAAAGACTATGAGAAGAAGGTCAAGGACAATCCTTACGGTGACATGTGGGGACTCCACGACAAGTCGAAGAACGCCGAGGGCTCCTTCAAATACCGCCGTCTTCCCAATGACTCCTACAAACAGGGTATCATCACCGACCCACGACAGATGGGCGGTTATCCTGAGTTCAAGAAATGGAGCCCTCGCAAAGACAGCGACGGCGACGGTATGCCTGACGAGTGGGAGAAGAAGAACGGTCTGAACCCCAACGACGCCAGCGATGCCGTAAAGGACTGTAACGGTGATGGTTACACCAATATCGAGAAGTATATCAATGCCATCCCTACCGATAAGAAGGTAGACTGGACGGATATGAAGAACAACCATGATACACTTGTAAAAGCACTATGAACAACAAAGAACTGACAATTCTTGCGGAGAAAAACCGCAAACGACTCGTAGAGGTTGTCTACCGTGCCAAGGCTGGACATATCGGAGGCGACCTGTCCTGTCTAAATGTGATGACGGCACTCTACTTCCATGTGATGCAAGGTCTGGACCCTCAAGCCCCCAAGGCTCCCAATCGCGACCGTTTCGTACTGAGCAAGGGACACTGTGTGGAAGCACTCTATGTGACCCTGGAGGCAAAGGGATTCCTGAAATCAGAGGTCCTCGACACCTTAGGACAGTATGGTTCCATCCTCAGCGGACACCCCACCATCGAGGTACCTGGCATCGAGGTTAACAGTGGTGCCTTAGGACACGGACTCAGCATCGGTATCGGTATGGCAATCGCAGAAAAGATGAATCGTGATGCCTATCTCCCTGCCACACCTTCCACATCTACCCCCACTTACCGTACCTATGTCCTGATGGGCGATGGTGAGCAGGGCGAGGGCTCTATCTACGAAGCTGCGATGGCTGGTGGGAAGTACAAGCTCGACAACCTCGTTGCCATCATCGACCGTAACCACCTGCAGATCAGCGGTGACACGGAGGACGTGATGCCCATCGACAATATCCGTGAGCGTTGGAGTGCCTTCGGATGGGACGTGATCGAGATGAACGGGGACTCGATGGATGATATCGTCAAGACCTTCGACGCCATCGACTATACCAACAAGAAACCCCACCTGATTATCTCCAATACCACCAAGGGTAAGGGTGTAAGCTTCATGGAAGGCATTGCCAAATGGCACCATGGTGTGCTCAATGCTGAGCAGTGCGAGGCTGCCGTGAAGGAAATCGAAGAGAGAATCGCCCAATTAGAATCGTAATTTCGAAATCCCGGAATCCCGGAATACCGAATTAAAGAAAAAAAAACTATGATAGCTTGTAGAAAACAGTTTACTGACACGTTGCTGGAACTGGCACGTGAAGACAAAGATATTGTCGCTGTGACCACGGATGCCCGTGGCTCCGTGACACTGGGTGACTACGCCACAGCACTGCCCAAGCAGTTTGTGGAATGCGGTATCGCAGAACAGGATGCGGTAGGGATCTCCGCAGGTCTCGCCCACTCTGGCAAGAAAGTGTTTTGCTGCGGTCCCGCCTGCTTCTATGTGGCACGTTCCCTGGAACAGGTGAAAGTCGACCTCGCATACTCTGAGAATCCTGTCACCATCCTTGGTGTATCTGGTGGTGTCGCCTATGGCGCATTAGGTGCCACCCATCACTCGTTGCACGATATCGCCGTGCTGCGTACTTTTCCTGGCATGACAGTCTGTCTGCCCTCCGACTGGCGTTTCACTAAGAAACTCGTGAAACTGCTTGTCGACTACGATAAACCGTGTTATGTCCGTGTTGGACGTGCCGCCGTACCTGATGTCTATGCTGACGATAACTTCGAGGTGATTCCCGGTAAGGCAATCACCGTATTGGATGGTAATGATATCACCATCGTAGCTGCCGGCGAGACTGTTTACCACGCTTGGCAGGCTGGTCTGCAACTGAAAGAGAAAGGTATTAACGCCAGAGTCCTCGACTGTTCATGGATCAAGCCCTTCGACACTGAGGCAATCCTGAAAGCCGCCAAGGAGACAGGTCGTTTCGTCACCGTTGAGGAGCATAGTCAGTTTGGTGGATTGGGTGCGATGGTCTGTGAGACTATCAGTGAGCATCCTGTACCCGTCCGCATCCTGGGTATCCCTGACGAGAATGTCGTACATGGCACGAACGCTGAGATTTTCCACCACTACGGACTCGACGCCGAAGGTATCGTTAAAGCAGTTATGAGCCTATAGTCACTATAGATACTATAGGAACTATAAATTAAAAAAACTATGACACGCTTAGTTGTCCTTGACGATGACCCGACAGGGATACAGACCGTTCACGGCTGTCTGCTGATTACCCAATGGGATGAGGAAAGCGTCAGACTCGCTTTTGAGGATGACGTGCCCTTCTTCTATATCCTCACCAATACCCGTGCGATGACACGGGAGGAGGCTGCAAAGGTGACTCGCGAGGCAATGGAGATGGTCATCCACGTCAATAAAGACTATGGCTACCGCCTCATCGTGGTGAGCCGCAGCGACAGTTGTCTGCGTGGGCATTTCCCTTTGGAGACGGATGTCATCCGCGACTGTCTGGTACGCCATGGTGTCACCGTGGCACCCAAGACTCCCTTCTGCCCCGCCTTCATCGAGGCTGGACGCGTCACTATTGACGGAGTCCATTATATGAAAGACGGGGACATGCTGATTCCTGTCAGTGAGACGGAGTTTGCCCAAGATAATGTCTTCGCCTACCACACCAGTGTGCTGCATGACTATATCCGTGAGAAGGGTGCCAACCCCGACGACTACGAGATTGTCAGTGCCCAGAGTTATGAAGAGTTGCATGCCTATGCCAACTATTTGACATCTGTCATCTTACCTCAGGCATCAGCTATCGTCATCCGCTCGTCATCATCACTGCCCAAGGCGATTGCCGGTATCCCTGACATTCCCCTACTCGACCACAACATCTTACGTCTAACATCCAACAGCAGCCATCATACAATGCCTCTCTTCATCGTCGGCTCGCATGTCCGGAAGACGACCAGACAATTGGAATGTCTGTTGGCAACAGAGGGTACCTGCGGTATTGAACTCGACGTACAACGTATTCTCGATGACGCAGAGACACTGATGAGGGAAACGCAACAGGTGATCCGCCAGGTGGTGGATGAACACCTGACACCTGTGGTGTATACCTCCCGTCAGGAGATCCGACTGGAGGATGCCAACCAGCGGCAACACCTCGGACAACAGGTCAGCGACTTCCTCGTGGATATCGTCCGCCAACTGTCCTATACTCCCTCCTATCTCGTAGCGAAAGGAGGGATTACGTCACACGACATCCTGACACACGGACTGAATATCAAGTCGGCACGGGTATTAGGACAAATCGTGAACAGTGTACCATGTATCATGACCAAGGACTTCCCCTACATCATCTTCCCTGGTAATGTAGGCAATGAGGAATCACTCAAAGAAGTATATCTCAAGTTAAAGGGTTAGGCGATCGCCTAACCCTTTAACTTTCAACTCTCAACAATCGGCTTCTCAGGATTGATGAAAGCAAAGAGTACCGCACTGATGATCAGCATCACGGCAATCATATACAACGGCAGGTTGTAATTGCCCGACTGCTGTACCAGTTCTCCGAAAAGGATACCACAGCAGAAGCCTCCGATATTCCCGGCGGTATTCATCGCACCACTGACCGTTCCCGCATGACGCTTGCCTAAGTCGATACATAAAGCCCATGCAGAGGGCAGCATCAGGTCGAAGATACCGAAGCATAACGACAGGAAAACGAAGACTGCCATCTTACCAGGGATGAAAGCGGCAAGGAACATACATATCGCTGAGACGGCAAGGGACGTGGATCCTAATGCCTTACGTCCTATCTTGATCCCATAACGCTGGGTGAGACGGTCTGTCAGGTGACCCCCTGCGATATTACCTATCATACTCATGATAAACGGTACGGCAACGGCATAGGTCAGTTCTGTCTTGTCGAAGCCACGCCCTAATTCCATGAAGGTGGGAAACCAGGAGAAGAAGAACCAGGAGCCGAAAGCATAGAAGAAATACATGCCGCAGATCAACCAGAACTGACGGTTGCACAGGATGGAGGACCAGGGGAGACGGGGGTTTTCTGTTTCTATAGTATCTATAGTGACTATAGTTCCTATAGTGTCTTTATAGTAGAGCCACCATACAATAGCCCAGATGATGCCTAAGGCACCTAATAGATAAAAGGCAGCACGCCAGCCAACCGTCATCATCACGGGAATCACCACAAATGGGGTCAGGGCACCGCCCATACGACTGGCTGCCCAGACATAGCCTTGTGCCTTACCTACCTCGTCTTTCTCAAACCAGCGACTGATGACACCGGTGCTGCAAGGTGAGGATCCTGCCTCACCGATACCGAACATGAAACGGATGACCAACAGAGACATCAGTCCACCTGCCATTCCCGTAAAGGCGGTAAAGGCAGACCACCACAGGACGATAGCCGCAAGGATATTACGATGTCCGAAGCGGTCGCCCAAGGCTCCCATAGGGATCTGCATCAGACCGTACGACAGGATAAAGGCACTCTGTACCCATCCCCACTGGGCTGGTGACAGGTTGAGGTCTTGCATGATACTCGACCCCGCCACACTGATATTGATACGGTCGAGGAAAGTGACCATGCCCAGAATGACGAGCATGGTGAGGATGACGTTCTTCCTTTTCATCATAATATAGGGACTATAGTTACTATAGGGACTATAGGATTGAAGGTATTATAGTCCCAGGAACTTACGCAAGCCCTTCACACCAAGGACAGGACTGGAGAGCACCGGTTTACCGGTCAATTCACTGAGACGCTGCTCCATCCGTGCCATCGAACCCTGGGCTAGAACAAACATATCAACCTGTGAGGCAATACGTTGTGCCGCCTCTGCAATCAGGCGGTCATGGGTCTCCCCGTCACCACTCTGTCCTGCAGCAAAAGCACCGTCGGCAAGTCCTTCCACCAAGGTCACCTCACGCCCTGCCTTCTTTGCCTCGTTACGTAACAGACGGCAAGTAGGATCAAGGGTGGTTGGTAAGGTGGAGATGACACCGATGCGGTCGTAGTTACCCACTGCCTCCGCAGCCATCGGCTGGTCGATACGGAATACAGGGATGCGGGCATACAAGTTGCCATAGTCGGCGATATCACCAACACTGGAACAGGTATTAAACACTACATCGGCTCCAGCGTCAGCTGCCCCGTTATAATAAGATAACAGACGACGACGCACGGCATTCGTCACCTGATTGTTGGCAATGACCTCCTTGATCAGTGACGAGTCGGCAATATGGTTTACATTCACTTCAGGAAGATACTCCTGGAAAATCTTCGTCAACGGCTCCACCAGAGCCATGGCGGTGTGTACACATACTACGTGAATCATATCTCTTTAATGTTTAGAAATCAATTGGTTAACAGCATCACGCCAACCTTTGTAGAGTTGTGCGTTGAGCTTTGAGCTTTGAGCGTTCGGACGGTAGATGTCTGTCACTTTACGCAGTCCGATGACCTCATCGAACGACTTCCAGAGTCCACGGGCAAAACCATTCATGATGACAGCACCGAGGGCGGAGGCATCATCGACCTCCGTGCAGACGACAGGTGTTTCCAACATGTCTGCCTGGAACTGCATAAGGAACTTGTTCTTCGTCGGTCCACCATCGGCACATATCTCACTGAGCCTGCCTCCCGTGGCACGTGCCATCACATCCACCAGGTCTTTGATCTGATATGCGATACTCTCTAGGGCAGCACGGAGAAAATGTGCCTTCGTCGTGGCAAAGGTGAGTCCAAAGACTGCACCCTTTACCCCACTCTGCCACCATGGGGCTCCAAGTCCTGAGAAAGCGGGGACGATATACACGCCTCCATTGTCCTCTACACTGGTAGCTAACGCCTCCATCTCCGAGGGATGACCGACTAGCTGCAACTGGTCGGCAATCCATTTCAGGGTGGCACCGGTACTATAGATATTACCCTCAAAACCGTAATATACCTTACCGAAGGCTGAGAATCCCACACTGGTCACCAGTCCATCGGGGGCTGCCTGCGGCTCCTCACCGATATTCACCATCACACTGGAACCTGTTCCGTATGTCACCTTACCCGAGCCTTTGGTGAAACACATCTGTCCGACAAGGGCACCATGACTGTCACCCAACACGCCGGCAATAGGAATCGGCTGGGGGAAGATGCCTTCTACCGTCGTCTCTCCATAGACGGCATCACAAGGAAGGACATCCGCCATCATACTACGAGGAATCCCGAACAACTTCAACAGGTCGTCATCCCAGTCCATCGTGTGGATATTAAAGAGCATCGTACGGGAAGCATTGGTATGGTCGGTGGCAAAGGACTTACCCCCTGTAAGTTTCCAGATGAGCCATGTCTCAATGGTTCCCATCAGCAACTCCCCACGGTTGGCGGCATCCTTTGCTCCTTCAATGTTGTCCAACAACCATTTCACCCCCGATGCGGAGAAGTTAGGGTCAATCAGCAGACCGCTCTTCGCCGTCACCTGAAGGGTATAGCCCAGTTCCTTCAGTTCACGACAGAGTTCCGCACCACGGGTATCCTGCCATACGACAGCATTGGCAATGGGCTTACCTGTCTGCTTGTTCCACACGACTGCCGTCTCACGCTGGTTGGTGATGGCGAGGGAGAAAGCCCCTTCTTCCATCTTACCTCTTCCCTCTTCCATCAGGTTTCGGATAGCCTCCACCATATTCTGATAGATCTCCTCTGCGTCATGCTCTACCCATCCCGTCTGGGGATAGTACTGATGATGGTCGACATTGGTACGCTCTATCATGTGACACTGCTCGTCAAACAACAATGCTTTAGTAGACGAGGTGCTCTGGTCAATTGCGATGATGTATTGTTTCATTTGTCTATTCGGTATTTCGGGATTACGACATCTCGGGATTTCGATGTCTCTGGATTCATTTTTTTATAATATGTTGCATAGCTCTTGCCTCATCAGGGGTGGCAGGCTCACAGCCCATCATTCGGATCAGTGCTACCAGCCGCTCAACCAGCTCGGCATTCGTATGGGCACGTTTGCCTTCGGCATAATAGAAGCTGTCCTCAAAACCGACACGAACGGCAGAGGCTCCCATACCAATGGCACAGGCAAGCATCGAGAAATCATGCATCGAGTCATGAGTGATACCCCAACTGGTGTTAGGCTCCATCAAAGAACATAACATAGCGAGGTTACGACCGGTCGCCGACAGGTTGGAGGAGTTACCTGGTCCCACACAGAAGTTATAGTGCATCGGACGATGGATGACCCCCTCGTCGGCAAGGCGGGTGGCACACTCCACATGACTCAGGTCGAAGAGCTCCATCTCTGGAACAGTATTCGTCTCGTCCAGTCGCTTCGCCCAGTAGCGCAGGTCTGGCATCGTATTGACATACACGGTCTCACCGAAATTGACACTACCCATGTTCAGAGAGGCGACCTCCACCTCAGGGACATCCAAAGAGACACAACGCTCAGCAAGGGTCAGCGTAGAGAGTCCTCCCGTAGACCCCTGCACGATCATGTCCGTCTCCTGACGGATCAGTCCGATGGTCTTCCGGAACACATCCAACTCAAAGGTAGGATTTCCTTGCAGGTCACGGGTATGCAGATGTACCTCGCAGGCTCCTGCTTTATAACAGTTAATAGTATCCTCGGCAATCTCCTCTGGTGTCAAAGGGTTCTTCACATCAGCAGGTATCACCTTCCCCACATGGCAGACGGGTGCCACGGTCACAATAATCTTTCTCATCTTATTTTTTTGTTTTAGTATTCTAATGGGCAAAGGTACAAAAAACCGTGAACTTTTCCATCAGTGACAGTAAATTATTCACAACTTACACTTCACTTTTCACGTTTTTTGTATCTTTGCCCACAAAATTTACCAAACAAACCTCCCGACGCCTCCCAAAGGGAGGGAGGCACTCCTACCACTCATTTATATTCCACACTGATATCTATTCTGTAATACGTAGGTTTTGTACGGACATATAATTCATGAGTGGTCTTGGTGCCATAGGCAGATAATACGTAATGGTCAGAATAGTTATAACGCTCAAAGCTGGTGACACCCATCTGACGGAAATCATTGATGATTGCCGATACATACGTATTAATATCAGCAACATCTGATTTATCTATAAAGAAGCAATACATGTATTGCGGCTTACCTGACCAAATGGCTTTTCCCGCATCGAAACTGTAAAGCGGAAGTCCACAATAGGATATGCCCGTCAGTGAGGCATTCTTGTACACATCAACTTCGTAAGAACTACTATACTCCGTCAAATCAAACATACTCGCCAGGGTAGTATATACGTTGTTGTAGGAATCGTTCACCAAACTGACATTGACATATCCGAAGGGTTTTGCCAACATATCAGAGAGAGACATCTGGGCAGCAAGCTGAGTGATGGGGATGGTCTGGGTATATGTTCCTGAGGTTATTGTCAGCGTACTGCTTCTTGAGAACCAACTGGGCGCTTTGTCTGCATAAATGAGTATCTCCTCGTTGCCCATTCCATCATAAGACTGTGAAGTGTCATAACTGGCGTATAAATGCACCCAGTCGTCGCTAACGGGCCGTTCCACTTTCCAGACACGACGGTCAGAGGCTGTTATCCTTAAAACCATGTAGCCACCCTCGTTTGAACAGTACGCAATAGGCGCCTCCGCGGAGATGGTACCTTCACCTTCCTCCTGAGTGACTTCGATGGTTTCAGTCAAGCCGGCATAAGTCAACGTGACTTTGGCCTCACGCTTATCCATCGTGGGGTTCTTTTCTGCTGTTAATGTCAGATAGCCATTGCCGACGCCTTTTTCAGGAGTTACTTTCAGCCAGTCTTGATTGCTCGAGGAATACCAGTCTCTATTACTGGTGACGGTAATGGTCTGACTTGCACTGGGCGTAGCTGTGAAGCCAACCTTCTCGTTCGACAATCTAAGGTAAGGAACACCTTCCTGGGTAATCGTGACATAAGTACTCTTGTCGCCATGGGTGATGACAATTGTTGACGTGCGGCTGTTTTCATATTTGTTCGCTTCCGCTGTAATGGATAAGTTGCCACTGTTCTTGCCTTCTGCGTCTTGAAGAGTAATCCAGCTGTCAGCACAAGTGGCTTTCCATTGCTTGTTGATAGTGATGAAGAGATTTTTGCTCTCTCCCTGATAAGAGAACGCCAAAGACTTATCGGACAGTATGATGTCAACCCAGTTATAGCCTAAGCCGTTGCATGAAGTACACTTACCGTCACTATTCTTACAGGCAAAACAATGGCCGTCTCCTCCGCAGTTATAACACCGAGGGTTTCCGAAGCAATATTTGCAATTACCCGTCCCGTTACAAACCGAACAATCTAACGTGCCGTTACAGGAATTGCATAAACCGTTTCCGTTACAATAGCTGCACTGTCCAGTATAACCTTTTCCATCGCAATCAGGACATTTTCCAGAACCTTTACATCGCGTACAGGTAATACCCATATATGATCCATAGCCTCCACATTGTGTGCAATCTTGATTACCGAAACAGCCGGAACATCTATTATGGCCGCTCCCCTCGCAACCAAAGCACTCGCCGTAGTTGCAATATGGGCACCTTCCAGTCCCATTGCAGTATTTGTCAGCACCTGTACCACCACAACTGCTACAATACTTGCCTGTTCCATTACAGACACTACAGCCTTTACCGGTACCATGACACGTAGTACAATGAGTATCGCCACCACATACAGAGCACGTCTGTTTCACATATCCGTTATTCTCACAGCTTATCAATGCTTTTACAATGTCGTTGACAGTGTACGTATAACCGCCAACGAACATTTGCATACCACTATTAGAGAATGTTATTGGCGAGCTGCTTGTAATGTCTGAAGCCTGAAATTGTTGACTACCGCTACCTGTCGTGATGGTCAACGTCTGCGCTGTTGTCGCTATTGTCGCCATCAAGACAGAGATGGCGAAGAGTATATATCGCCTTTTCATTTCACAACCACTTTTTTGTTTCCTTTACTCGTTTTCATAATGTATACGCCTTTTTCTGGCTGCTCCACAGGTCGGCCTTGCAAATCGTAGTAGCCGTAAATCTTGAAGTCGTCAGTATTCACAACCGTATGGATACCTGTTGTCAGGTTGGTTGTGCTGAAATATATCTTCTTCAAATCATTGAGAGGTAATATGACTTGGTCACCAATTTTCAACGTTGTCGATGAAAAGACCAGTGTCAGGTCTGACGCAAACTCCACAGAGACGATTTCTCCGCTATTCGTCTCAAAGGTCAGGTAAGGATAATCGTCTGCCTGTGCAGTGATTGTGCCTACCAATAGAAATAAGGTTAAAATGCTCTTTTTCATTGTATAAAAATAGTTTGTTGCATAATAGACATCAGCTTTGTCATAATTAGTAATATTTTGTTGGCAAAAATAGTAAAAAAAACAAGATGTTCAAAGTTGTCGCAAAGCAACAATTAACACAAGAGGGATACAACGTTGACAACATGCAGTTTTTTGCAGACAAGAGGGACAAAAAACTTACCCGTTATACCACAAAAAATCAATTTTGTTTGTAAATTATTGGTATAGCAAGGTTTTTTATGTATATTTGCAATTGAAATGAGTATCTTACGATTGGTGAGGCGTTGGCTTGACATGATGGCTCTGGTATCTGTCATCATGATGGCAGCATCATGCACGGGTAGCGGGCAGGGTAATGGGTTACGTGGCACTGTGTCGGAAGAAGACAGCGATGCCTACTATATGGCTCTGATGCAAAAGCACTATCAGTGGTATGCGGAAATGAATGTCGACTCAATGGTAGTTAGTAGCGAGCGCATCAAACAATACCTGACACATCACCAAAAAGCGGAAAATGCGGCACATCGCAGGTTGAAGGCTGAATGGCTCAAGGCCCGCGGCGTGTTTTTTACGGCTATCAAGGGAATGCCTGATTCTGGTGTGGTATATACAGAACGGGCCCTGCAGGCTATGCAGGGGCTGGAAGGTGTTGACGAGTTGCGCATCATTGCCATGGCCAATAGAGCAGATTTTTATCGTCAAATGGGTCAATTGGATCGTAGTGCTGATGGCTATCTAAGTGCACTGCAGGTAGCCGACTCTGCCGGACTGGGAGAAGCGATGAAAATCCCACTACTCCTTGGCATCAGCACAGCTTATACTTTTATGGGCGACTATCAGACCAGCCGGTTGTGGTGGCAACGAACCAGCGAGCTCGTAGGAAAGATGGAGAAACCGGATCAGTTCATCTACTACAATAACTTGGGCAATGACTACTACTTCCAACAAAAATACCGTGAGGCGCTAGAGTGTTTTCAAAAGGCTGCCTCATTGGTGCGTGACAACGAGAAGAAGAAGTGGGACTACTATACGGCATTGACTAATTTGGGTGAAATCTATGTTTGCTTAGGAAATGCTGACTCTGCGCGCATCTACATCCAACAGGCTGACTCCTTCTTTACAAAAGTGGATTTCCCTCCGTTACTCTATTATATTGAGACGGAGAAAATCGAGCTTGCCATGCTGGAAGGCAGGTTGGCCGATGCAATGGGACTGGTGAATAACGGGAAGTACAAAGAGGTGACAATTCCATCAGCTCGCCAACTCCGTCTCAAGGCTGTTGAGCAGGTGATGCAGAAGACTGGCAACTACAGAGCGGCCTACGAGGCAAACAAACAGCTGCAATTACTGAACGACTCCATACAGAACGCGAATACACGAATGCTGATGAGTTCACGCATGATGCAGTATGAGCACGACAAGCGATTAATAGAGCAACAACGCACTATCGACCATGAACGAATGACAAGCCGGTTAGCATGGGCCCTCTTTACTGTGGCCTTGTTGGCAGTAGGACTGCTGATCATGTTCGGCTGGCTCTGGCGCAGACGACAACGGGTACATGACCTAACAGTCCGACAGCAGATAATGAGTATGCGTATGGAGAACACCCGTAACCGCATCACGCCCCATTTCATCTACAATGCCTTAAGCCATGAAATGCTGGCTCAGATGAAAGGGCGCAAGGTAGATCTCAACGTATTGACACAATTGTTGCGTAGAGGGGTGGAGCAGGCAGATCTATTGGAAACCACACTGGCTGAAGAACTGACGTTCATTGACTATTATATAGACATTGAGCGTCAACAGATGCCCCAAGAACTGCATTATCATAAGGAAATCGCCAATGACATGGACATTCAAGCCATCCATCTGCCTGCCATGACCATCCAGATATTCGTAGAAAACGCCATCAAACACGGACTGCGCCGCCAAGGTGGAAAACTGACTATTCGTGCCAGCAGGCAAGACCATGCAACCTTGGTTGAAGTGATAGACAATGGTCCAGGAATCGGTCTTTCATATCAAGAGCATATGGGTTTGCGGATTGTCCGTCAGACAATACAGATGCTGAACGAGCATAACCAACAGCGTATTTCCTTTGGTATAGGAAATATCCCTGAAGGTTGTCGTTCATGGCTATTGATTCCCGATGATTATAACTACAATATTGCAAAGACATGAACAGACAGAAATTGACCAAGGCTTTCATCATAGATGACAACATCAATGCCATAGAGGTACTACGGCGCATGCTGGAAAGCAGCTATTCCGTAGAGGTGGTTGGTGTTGCCTACGATGCGGAAACTGCTGCTGACCTGATTATCAAAACAGAACCAGACCTGTTGTTTCTCGATGTCGAACTGCCAACTATGTCGGGGTTGGACTTCTGTTCTATGATGCATAATGAGCTGAAACCTGAGGCGAAGGTAGTCTTCTATACAGGTCATGACAAATATATGTTGGATGCCATCCGACGCTCGGCTTTCGACTTTTTGATGAAACCACCTACAGAACAGGATCTGGCTCAGATTATGACACGCTATTACGAAAACAAGCTGACAGACATACCACAGGCTATCTACTCCAGGGAACAGCTACCCATCATTCTGGTGGTAAACACTTTCAACGAGCACCTGACGCTCAGACTGGACGATTGTGCATTCTTCCGTTACAATCAGGAACGCAAGGTCTGGGAGGTTGTCTGCATGGACAAAACAGTCTATACATTGCGACATCGTACAACAGCAGAAACCATTTTAAATTACGCTACAGACTTGTTGCAGATTCATAAGCGTTATATTGTCAATATCAACCATATAAAAATGATACAAGATGCCGTATGTATCTTGGAGGAGCCGATGGATGACAATCGCGAGTTAAAAGTTAGCAAGAACTATCGACAAGACTTATTGGCGGCCTTCTACTCTTTATAATCCAGCAAAACAATTAATGAATTCTGATGATCTTTATTAGATGAACAATAAAAATCGTGTTCTGCACTCGACTTTTCGTAACTTTGCCGAAAATTCAGCGAAGTTACTCCGTCTCGGCAAAAAAAGAAACACGTTTCTTGGTTTTGCACTCAATTTTTCGTAACTTTGCCATCAGAGATGGCGAAATTACACCGTCTTGGCAAAAAAAGAAACGAGTTTCTTTGTCTTGTGCTCAACTTTTCGTATCTTTGCCATCAAATCTACTAAACAACAGTACACAAATGAAAAACGGAAAGACTTGTTTTGGCGTGATTATTGGAACACGCGCCTATTTTAATTCTGAGCTTGCCAAAGACGTGCGCAAGCAGTTGTTGAAGACCTTAGAAGAGGGAGGCTATGAGTATGTCATCCTGCCTGAAGACGCCACACCTACCGGCAGCAGCAGTATCGAGACCCGTGAGGACGGACTGAAGGTTTCCAAACAGTTCCGCGAGCACCGTGACGAGATTGATGGTATCATCGTCTCCCTGCCCAACTTTGGTTTCGAGATTGGTATCATCAATGCCATCAGTGACGCTGACCTGAACGTACCTGTCTTGGTACAAGCCTGTGACGATGAGAATGACAAGGTAGACCTTGACAGTCGTCGTGATGCTTTCTGCGGAAAGATCTCCGTCTGCAACAACCTCTACCAGTATGGCATCCCCTTCACGGACACCACGCTGCATACCTATTCTATATATAGTGAGCTCCTGGCGAAAGACATCGACAAGTTTGCCGCTATCTGCCGTGTCGTCAACGGACTGCGTCACTGTCGCATCGGACAGATTGGTACACGTCCTCTCGGTTTCAATACCTGTCGTGCCAGTGAGAAGTTGTTACAGCGTTATGGTATCACCGTCGTTCCTGCCGACCTGAGTGAGATTCTCTTTGCCGCTCAGAAGATCAGCGATGACGATCCGAAGTTCAAGGCGATGTGTGAGCGTACTTGTAACTATGCGCAAGTCCCCGAAAACTATAAGGAGAAGCTGGGGCTACAGGCGAAATTCAGTGTCGCCGTCGAGAACTGGATAGAAGCGAATGACGTACAGGCTGTCGCCATCCAGTGCTGGGACTCCCTGGAACAGAACTATGGATGTGCTCCCTGTGTGACGATGTCGATGCTGGGTGACAAACTCATCCCCGCTGCTTGTGAGACGGACATCGCCGGTGCTGTATCCATGTACGCACTGACCCTTGCCTCCGGAAAGGCTTCGGCATTGCTCGATTGGAACAATAACTTCGCAGAGGATCGCAACAAATGTGTATGTACCCACTGTGGCAACTATCCAAAATCCTTCGTACAGAACGACCTGAAGTTAGGTCCCCTCGGTGTACTGGGACGCACTCTGGGTAAGATCAACACCTTCGGTGCTGTCTATGCCAAAGTGACGGGTGGTCCTTTCACCTTCTTCCGTATCTCCACCGACGACCCGAAAGGTTGTATCAAGGCTTATCTCGGCAAGGGCGAGATCACTGACGACCCCTACGGAATGGACGGTTGTATCGCTGTCACCAAGGTGGATAACCTTCAGCAGTTGATGAAGTATATTTGCAAAAACGGTTTCGAGCATCACGTCGCTATGTGCCGCACCGATGTAGTGGATATCCTCAATGAAGCGATAGAGACTTATCTGGGTTGGAACCTTTATGTGCACGAATAGAGATAAGAGGTAAGAAATAGATGTAAGATGAAAGGAAAGAAGTATGATAAACAAGAAATACAAAGGCGTGGTCGTTCCGATGGTCACACCTGTCAAAGAAAATGGTACGCTCGACACACAGGCTGTGGAGCGTATCATTGCGTTTTTTGTCCAGGCAGGAATCTCTCCCCTGTTGATGGGTACGACTGGTGAGGGAAACAGTGTCAGCCAGAAGGACGGCTTGTTATTTGTGGAGACGGCAGTGAAGGCTGCACAGAAACGTATCACTATCTATGCAGGACTGACCGGCAACTGTTTCGCGGAGCAACTGGCACAGGCAGAGGCTTATACCAAAGCGGGGGCAGATGTCATCGTAGCCACCCTGCCCACCTACTATGCCCTGACGGAAGAGCAGATGGAGAACTACTACCGCACTCTTGCCGATAGTATCAAGGGACCATTGATGCTCTATAACATCCTCGCTACGACACACATGAGTATTCCCGTGGGAGTTATCCGTCGGCTTGCCGACCATCCTAATATCGTGGGACTGAAAGACTCGGAGCGTGACCTGGAGCGTATGGCACAGTGTATAGAGATTGCCAAGGATCGTGATGACTTCTGCTATTTCTGCGGATGGGCGGCACAGTCGGCACACTCCCTTGAACTGGGTGGAGACGGTATCGTACCATCTACCGGCAATTTCGTCCCGGAGATGTTCCAACAGCTCTACGAAGCAGCAGTTGCCGGCGATATGGCGACAGCAAATCGTCTGCAGGACGAGACGAATGAGATTGCCAAGATCTATCAGAAAGACCGTACCTTAGGACAGTCACTCACCGCCTTGAAGGTGATGATGCAGACCAAGGGACTCTGTGAGCCTTGGATGTTGATGCCGCTGACTCGTCTCTCAGCAGCAGAAGAACAGGCGATTGCCGCCAAGGCGACATCCCTTTCATAATCCCGATATATCGTAATATCGAAATCCCGAGATCCCGAAATCCCGAAATTCCGAAACATCAAAATCTCAACATGCACTTAATAGATTACCTCATCGTCCTGTTGTCCATCCTTGCCGCCATCGGCACAGGTGTGTGGTTCGCCCATAAGCAGAAGGACACGTCACAGTATTTTGCCGGAGGTGGTAAGATTCCCGCCTGGGCAGTAGGTATCTCTATCTTTGCAACACTCATCAGTAGTGTGACCTTCCTCGCTTATCCGGGTGCCGCCTATGCTGACAACTGGATATTGCTGGTGCAGGGACTGATGGTACCTATCGTACTATTGGCTCTGGTAGGGGTCATCGTACCATTATTCCGCAAAGTGATACGTCTCTCCACCTACGAGTATTTCGAGCGTCGCTTCGGACTCTTCGCAAGACTCTATAGCTCGTTTGCTTTCACCCTGGGACATTTCTCCAAGGCGGGTACGGTATTCTTCCTCGTATCAATGGCGTTGGCGACATTCTTGAATATCGACATCTATGCCATCGTCCTCGTCTTAGGTATCACCATCATCATCCTGACATTGTTCGGAGGCATGGAGGCGATTGTATGGATGGACGTGGCACAGGGGTTCCTGCTCATTGGCGGCGGTATCATCTGTATCGCCATCCTGTTGTTCGGTATCGAGGGCGGTCCCGCCGAGACATTCCGTATTGCCTCGGAATACAATAAGATATCCTTTGGTCCCTACGACTGGGATTTGACACAGTTGACATTCATCGTGATGGTATTGAATGGTATCTTCTATGCTTTGCAGAAATACGGTACCGACCAGACCATTGTACAACGTTACCTTGCTGCCAAGAACGACAAAGAAGCGAAGAAAGCGGCGTATATCGGTGTGCTGATGAGTGTTCCCATCTGGGCATTGTTTATGTTTATCGGTACAGCACTCTTCGCCTATTACCATGCCCAGGGAGCCCCGCTGTTGCCAGAGGGTATCAAGGCGGACGAGGTCTTCCCTTACTTCATCGCCCATGAACTGCCTGTCGGTATTCGTGGTCTTATCATTGCCGCCCTTGCTGCCGCTGCTATCTCATCACTGGACAGCGACCTCAACTGTCTGTCGGCAATTGCCGTCCAGGACTATTACAAACGGTTCCGCAAGGATGCCACCGACCAGCAGCAACTACGCTTCGGCAAGTGGATGGTGGTGGCTGCCGGTATCGGAGCCATCGGTGTCGCTGCCCTCTATATCTCATGGGGCGGAGAAGGTGTCCTCGGTGCTTTGTTCTCACTCTATGCCATCTTCTCGGCAGGTATTGTGGGAATCTTCATCCTCGGACTTTTCAGTCGTCGTGCCAACAAACAAGGACTGTATATTGGCATCGCTGTTGCCGTCTTGTATACCGCCTATGCCGTGTTGACATCCACAAAGGTAGACATCCACGGAACAGGAGTCAAGGAGACTTTGCTTGACCTGGGTGACTGGAACTTCACTCATCACAAATATATGTTAGGTGTCTACTCTCACCTCATTGTCCTCGTCGTCGGTTATCTGGCGAGTTTCCTCTTCAAGACGCCGCTTGCCGACAAGGAACTGACTATCTGGGGATATATAGAAGAGGTAAGAGGTAAGAAGTAAGAATTTTAACTTAATGATTATGAAACAGATTACACTTTTGCAGCCACAGAAGATTGTATTCGGTACAGGTTGCATCCAGACATTAGTAGAAGACTATAAGAAACTGGGATACCAGCGTCTGTTTGTATTGACGGCGCCACCCATCCTGCCCCTCATTGAACCGACACTGGCAGCATTGAAAGCCGCAGGAACCAATATTGAGGTATTCGACCAGATTATGGCAGAACCCACACTCAACGATTTCAATGCTATCGTGGAGAAAGCACGCCAGTTTGATGCCGACAGCGTAGTAGGTATTGGTGGCGGCAGTGTCCTTGATGTCGCTAAGTTGGTCGCTGCCTTTGCTCATTCCGACCAACAGGCAGCCGATTGCTTCGGCACAGGTTTCATCAAGGCGAAAGGTTTGTGGTTTGCCTGTCTGCCGACAACAGCAGGAACAGGCTCGGAAGTATCACCCAATGCCATCTTGTTGGATGAGCGTGACCACCTGAAGAAAGGTATCGTCTCTCCTTACCTCATCGCCGATGCCGCCTATGTGGATCCTAAACTGACATGGACGGTACCTGCCAAGGTCACTGCTGACACGGGAATGGATGCGCTGACCCACTGTATCGAGGCATACACCAACAAGTTTGCCCATCCCACCGTCGACATCTATGCGCTCAAGGGTATACAACTCATTGCCGCTAATCTGGAGACAGCCGTAAAGGACGGTAAGAATCAGGAGGCTCGTGAGGCACTTGCCCTCGGTTCTCTGTATGGCGGACTCTGTCTGGGTCCTGTCAACACAGCGGCAGTCCATGCTCTCTCCTATCCCCTCGGTGGTGAGTTCCATATCCCCCACGGACTATCGAATGCCATCCTGTTGCCATCAGTGATGAAGTTCAATGCAGAGACTTGTCCTAAGCGCTATGCGGAAGTGGCGGCAGCTTTACTTTCCAGTACATCTGCTTCTCCTGGTGATACCAATGACATTCGTCTTGCCCAGCAAGGGGTAGACTTCATCTATCGCTTAGCCGAAGCCGTGGGTATTCCCAAGAAACTGACAGACCTTGGAATTCCACAGTCTGCCGTCGACGGTATGGCGAAAGCAGCCATGGAGGTGCAGCGTCTGCTGAAGAACAACCCGAGAGAGGTCACTGAGCAGGATGCGAAAGACATTTATAATTCATTATATTAACTCGAGATTCCGAAATGCCGAAATGCCGAAATAAAAAAAACAAAAAACGATGAAACCAATATTAGCTATCACCATGGGCGACCCCGCAGGCATCGGTCCTGAGATTACGGTACGCGCCCTGAATAGAAAAGAGACTTACGAGAAGTGCCAACCCATCGTCACCGGTGATGCCGCCATCATGGAGCAGGCAGTGAAATTGCTGGGCTTGAACCTGAAGGTGAATGCCGTACAGAGTGTCAAGGAC
>JAEEGH010008233.1_pt1 | contig 24735 bp, 23 predicted proteins | sample 9134181 | NCBI WGS metagenome assembly JAEEGH01 (sample SAMN16246544, study PRJNA631951) | gut metagenome | biome: gut microbiome; feature: rumen; material: DP-attached | host: Bos | place: Iran: Karaj | collected 2018-10
GGCTGGCTCTTGCATAAACTGGCCAGAAAACAACTCCGCAAGGCGGTTGTATGTGCAAACCATGAAACACGCCTTCGTGCCCAACAGTTCGTTCTCGTGATAATGGCTCTCCATCGTCCGCAAGGCACAGAGGTATTCCCCACACGCCTCAATAAGGCTGTCGCGCTCATAATACCCCACACCATTAATATAATGCGCCCGTGCCGCCAAAAACCCGTCATCGATGGAATCAAAATACCCCACCGCCTTCAGCAGATCCTTTCGGTTACTCTGTCTATAATAATTCTTAAACAGCAGCTCCGAAATCAACATCTGGCAGTAATGCCCGTTAAACTCATCCAGGCTATCCGCTGCCGCACTTGAAGCAAACTCCTGAAGCATCGCAAAAGCACTATCCGGCTGGTGCCACATCAGGCTGTCGATCTCAACCAAAGCATCTTGCGAGAGTTTTTCCTCCTCCGAGAGGGAGTCGGTGGAAGTCACACAGCCAACCAATGCCATTGTCACTAGTCCCAAAAATAAACACCCTATGGAAAGACATTGTTTCATGCTGCAAAAATACTCATTATTTGAACAAATCATCCATCGTCACCTCTGACTGCACAATCCCGCTGTGAATGTTCCTTGCGACGCCATAGGTCGTGATAAAAGTATGAACGACAGCCTTCTTCGTTTTCGTCACATAACGGAATAGAGAAGCCCTGTTTCTGAGCTTCCCTTCGTATTCGGCTGTCAATGCATATTTGTCCGAGGCATATTTGATTTCACAGATATTGATGACTTCATCGGCCCGGTCGATGAGCAAGTCTATTTGGCCGCCTTTCCAAGAGGTTCCGTCCTTGTCGGTAAAAGGCTTGCACGACCATGAGTGCACATTGCTGAGAATACCGTTGATGCCAAGCGCTTGTTTGATTTGTGGAATGTGGTGAAGACATACCTGCTCGAAGGCATAGCCGCTCCATGAGGTTACTTGTCCCTTACCAACAAGTTTACTCCATAGGTGCTCGTCTTGGCCGTTATGATTCTCGACATACTTGATGTGATAGAGCGAAAACAAGTCTGTCAACTGATACATCGCGTCACGCTCTGTCTTGCCAATGGCGGTGTATTTGCGCACAAAGTCGCACTTAATCAAGTTATCAAGTACCTCGCTCAATGTGCCACCCTCTTGCAGCTTCAACTCATCGAGGATTTCCTGTCGTGTCAGTCCTTTCAGTTTTCCAGCCAATATAGTGATGACATTCTTATATATTTTCGATTCTTTGAAAAGCGATCGGAATAGAAAATCAAATTCATTCCGCAATGGTGCACCTTGTCTGAAGAACAAGTCATCAATGCATACATCTATAGGTGTGTCTTTGGTGAGCATGTCAAGATAATAGGGTATTCCTCCCAATACCATATAAGCCTTGACCAACTGATGCCTATTGATTTCTATTCCCTTGATCTCTTTCAGGAATTGTTCTGTTTCTGCCAGAGTGAATGGCGCAAGCCAAATGGGACGGCACACTCGTCCATAGACACCACCTTTGTCACCGATGAATTTCGACAGCATCCATGTGGTAGCCGAACCGCACACAAATAGCTTGAGATTCTTTTTCATTGATGCCCAGTCGTTCCAGAACTGGCTAAAGGCGGCAAGAAAATTGCTTTTCGGTGTGTCCATCCAAGGAATCTCATCCAAAAACACGATGATTTTGTCTTTATGTAGCGTATCTAAATAATCTCGAAGCGCATCAAAAGCTTCGAACCAGTCCTTCGGGCGTTTCACCTTTTGACCTGAATACATCTCTAGGTATTTTTTGAACTGTGACAGATGAACGGCCCTTGTCACCTCGAATAACCCAGTAAATGCAAAATCAAACTTATTGTCAAAGATACTTTTTACCAAATAAGTCTTTCCTACGCGTCTGCGGCCATATACGGCTATAAGTTCCGATTTGTTGCTGTCAAGATAGTCCTGAATGAGTTTTTGCTCGTACTCACGACCGACGATGTTATACTCTTTCATAAGAATAAGCTGTTTTCTGGCGCAAAAATACAACTTTTTCCGAAAAACTAGCGATAGTTTCTCCTTAACTATATTTTTTTAAGGCTTAGGGAAGTATTATCAATTATTCCTTCTCCTTAACTGTGCTTTTTAACCCACATAAGGAGTCAGGATGCATAAAAATTTCAAGGCCGCAAAAGTAAAAACAAAGGTGTAAAACAAAGTGTTTTGGGTGTGGAAAAGCAATTTTTTATGCTACAATCCACAAAAACCCCTATCTTTGTCCTCTCCTAAATTGCTAATACCATGAAAAAGATACTCTTACTGCTGCTTTTGTTCCCCTTCACTCTCCTCGCCCAAGTCACCGACGACTTCTCCGACGGCGACTTCACCCAAAATCCCATTTGGTCGGGAACGACGGAGCAATATACGGTTAACAACAGCAAACAGCTCCAACTCAATGCGGAAGGCGAGGGCACGGCCTACCTTTCCTTGCCCATCAGCGAGTATGAGTCTATGGAATGGCAGTTTTGGATTCGCGAGGCTTTTGCACCTTCGGGAAACAATTATTCCGATGTCTGGCTTAGTGCTGATAACGCTGATTTGCAAAATGTTACCCAAGGCTATTTCCTCCGCTTCGGCGAAGGCGGCAGCAACGATGCCATCACCTTGTTCCGCAAGGATGCCGACGGACAACAGCAAATCTGTCGCGGCACGGAAGGTGCCATCGCCGCCTCGTTCGCAGTTTCAATAAAAGTGACTTGCGACCGTGAGGGCAACTGGATGATTCAGACATGCTACGAAAACTCGGGTATTTATCTCATTGAGGCACAAGGTACAGATGATACATACGGTCGCGGAGGCTATTTTGGCTTTTGGTCCAAGTTCACATCCAGCAACGCCACGAAGATCTATTTCGACAACGTCTATGTCGGTCCTCGCATCGCTGACCACGAGCCACCCCAACTCCTGACCTGTGAGGTGCTGGATGTGACGCATCTACAACTCTCCTTCAATGAAGCGCTGAATGAGACGACAGCACTCAACACATCCAATTATTCGGTGGATAATGGCTTGGGTAGTCCGATGTCGGTTAGCTTCGGCACCAATCTAGCTCAAGTGGTCTTGGAGTTCGAACGCGAAATCAGCAACGGTATTAATTACACGCTTACCGTCAGCGGCATCAAAGACCTGTGGAACAACATGATGGACCCGACAACCATGGCCTTTTCCATCTACGAAGCCTCGGAATACGATATTGTCATCAACGAGATTATGGCCGACCCGAATCCCGTGGTGGGTCTGCCCGAATGGGAGTATGTGGAGCTCTACAACACCACGGAATTTGGCATCGACTTGAAAGACTGGCAAATACAAATTGGCTCAAACGACAACACCTTTGGCAACTTTGTCCTTGCTCCGCACGGTTATGTCATCCTTTGCCACAATGATGCCGTATCCGAACTGCGCCAATACGGTGATTGCATCGGCTTCAGTTCTTTTTTGGTGGGCAACAGCTCTTCGGCGATGTACCTCTACAGCAAGGCTGGTGTTCTGGTTTCTCGAGTCAACTTCAGTAATTCTTGGTACCATGACCCTGACAAGGCCAACGGAGGCTGGTCGGTAGAGCAAATCGACCCGCTGAATCCTTGCGCTGGCGCCTCCAACTGGACCGCCTCGACGGATGCCTCGGGTGGCACGCCAGGCCGCATTAATTCGGTGAACGGTGAGAACAATGTTTCTCCCAAAGTGGAGCGCGTGAGCATGTTCGGCAACCAAATCGTCCAGCTGTGGTTCGACCAACAAATGAATTCCGCTGAACTTCTTGAAACGCAACACTTCTTTGTGGAAGAGACAAACGAACATCCTCAACAGACGGTCATAAATCCCATGGACGGCACCTATGTGGAGCTCCAATTCGACCGCGGATTTGAGCAGGGTCTTGTTTATACATTGGTAATTAATGGTGTGACCAACTGTGTGGGGACAACCATTGAAGCCGACACCCGCGTGCAGTTCGGCATCCCGAACGACATCACCGAAGGCGAGATCCTGATTAACGAAATCCTCTTCGATCCCATCGCACCAGGTGTGGATTATGTGGAGCTTTACAATAACACCGACAAGACCTTCGATCTCAGCAATTTGATGCTTGGCGTCATCAAGGAGAGCTTCCCCAATCCTGCCGATACGACTTTGAAGGAAATCACGCCTGACAGCCGTTTGTTCCTGCCTAAAACTTATGTTTTGCTCTCCACCAACAGCGAAATCGTGGGCCAACAATACGACTGCCCGACGGACAACTTCGTACAGATGGCATCCTTCCCAAGCTATGCCAACGCAGGAGGTACAGCCATCTTGATGGGCAAGGACGGCACGGTGGTCGACCAGATGACCTTCTCCGAAAAGATGCATTATCCACTGCTCAAGGTCACGAAAGGCGTGGCTTTGGAGCGCGTCGCCTTCGACCAGCCTTCTATGGATGCCAACAACTGGCATTCCGCTGCAGAAAGTGCGCATTTCGGCACGCCGGGTTACGAGAACTCGATGATGCAAACCGCTGAGCCTTCCAATGACGCAATCTCCATCAGTCCCGACATATTCTCGCCCGACGGCGACGGCTTCGACGATGCCTGTTTCATCAACTACCATTTCGATGAGGCAGGTTACACGATGAACATCTACATCTTCAATGTAGCTAGACAATTAATACGCCACCTGGCCAAAGGCGAGCTGGTAGGGCAGGAGGGCAGCGTCCTCTGGAACGGCCTTGACAACAACGGCAACAAGGTCCCCGTCGGTGTCTATGTCGCCGTGACCGAGGTCTTCAATTTCGATGGCAAGGTGAAACAATTCAAAAACGCAATCGTTGTCGGTACGCGTTAATCTGTATAGATGTTGCGCACAACGTTTTTACATATCCATGTTAGATTGTGCCAAAAGCTGCTTTGTATCAGGATTGAAGGCGGTCAAATTGCCCAAGCCAGGTTTGTCGGTCACGAAAACGCCGTTGTCCAAAGCGATGAAATCGTGGTTTTGGGTGTTCTCGATGACCAAATTGATGAAGCTGTAGTCGACGGGGATGTGACCGTGGATAATCTTTTTACCGTGTGATTTATTGTAGTCGACCTTGAACTTACGGGTCCACATCATGCTTCTGGTATCCTCAAACGGGTCGGCAATGTTGAAGTTCAAGCCGGCATGCACGAGGATGTATTCTTCCAATTCGATATAAGGCACGCAAGCGTTCATCCAGTCAATGTACATTTGTGGAATCTCGCGCGGATGTTTCACGCCAAAACTTTTCAGTGTTTCTTTGGCGCCTACAGCCTCCCATTCCTTTTGTTCCGTGTGCTTGCCACCGAATAGTTTCTTCTTCTGGTCTGCCATGAAAGCTTTCACGCACATGTCCTCGTGGTTGCCCTTGATGAAATGCACGTTGTATTCTTCCTTTTGCAGTTGCATGAGATAGTCGATGACACCCTTGCCATCGGGACCGCGGTCGATGTAGTCGCCCAAGAAGTAAAGTTGGTCGTGTTTCGTGACCTTGAGCATGTTTTCAAGCAGCACCTTCACCGTTTGGGCGCAGCCATGAATGTCAGGAATGATCCAGCGTTGTGACATGGAAATTATTTTAGAATAGTTTGTTGAGATTCAATGCTTTGTATTGTTTGCGCAAGCGTGTTTTGAAAGTCCAGCGCAAATCGGAAATCCAGCGTCGGCACAGTTCGCAATAGTCAACAAATACCATGTAGGAGCAATGGAGTAATATTGCTCCGAGCAAGGCCCAATACCAAGGCAGGTTGCAGAACAGGATGATGGTGCCCACGATGAAGATGATGGGAAATAGCACGAACTCTACACCGAAGCTGACGGTGTTGCTGAAGGCTTTGTCTTTCAGTTTTCCCCTGATAATCAAAGTGGTCAGCCAGACAGGGAGATTGACTGCTGCCGATGCTACAAAATAAGGCAAACCTATAAGCAAAACGGCCAGTTTCCATAAAGAATCAAGCAAAGGATATTTCTTTGCCGTCGAGGTGACGGAAATTTTCTGTCGCTTACGTTCGGCAGCGAAGTCCATAACACGTTTGAAAAGGCTTTGGGCTTCTTCGGGCTGTTTTTCCTTAAATGCCAATATTTTGTCGACTGTAGCTCGATTCCGGAGCATCTTCTTGTAAAGACCGCCAGAGCGTTTTTCGTTTTTCATCTTCACGATTTCCCAAATGGCATCGTAGTCGTCATCGTCGGGAATGTAGGTGAAGAGTTTCGAAATTTCGTCATGGAGTTGGTCTTTCAGCAGGTTGATGTTGGCGGCCTCGTTTTCTTCAGTGGTGTGCTTGAAGAATTCCGTCACATTGATGGGTTGGCCGAAATTGATCATCGTCGTGCTACGGAAGCGGAAATAGTCGCCATATTCGATGGCCGTGGGGATGATGTAGACCGGACTTTTGTCACCAAATTGCTTGTTTGCGTCGACGGCAATATGAAACAAGCCTTTCCCCATGCGCATCAGCGAATGTTTGGTGCGATGGGTACCTTCGGGGAAGAGGTAAAGGTCGACATGGTCATGGATGACATCGACAGCCTTGTTGAGCGATTCGTCGTTGTTGCGTACTGCTGCCACGCCGTTGCGTATCCGGAATATGGGCAAGATACGGAAGAAGTTCAACAACTTAGCCACCGCTGGGTTCTTGAAGATGTCGCCACGTGCAATGAATACTTTTTTCGCATTGTTCGATGCTAGCAAGACCAAGGCATCCATCAGTGTGTTGCTGTGGTTGACACCAAAAATCACGGCGCTGTTTTTTGGAAGATGCTCTTTCCCATGCACTTCGAACCTTCGGTATGCCCGACGTGTGTGCCAGTTTACATAAGGTAACAATAAGCTATACCAAAAGTCAGGGTCTTGTATTTTTTTGGCCATTTTCGTTGCAAAATAAGTTTACAAAAATACAAATTTACCCCCAATCTAGGCTCTTTTTTCATGCAAAAAATAAATTTTTGTATTTTTACCGCGCCAAAATGCTATATGATGAAGATAAAAACATTCGTTATTTTAGGAATCATTGTTTCATTTTGTTTCCTTTACTCTTGCGATAATGTGGGCAAGTCAAAAGAAAATGAAATCGATAAATCTGATGAAAAACAAGAGGAAACAGTGACGGAGGAGCTCCAAATGCCAGAAGACACTTTAACGGTTTTTGAACATCTTCAAGAACGAGGTGTCTTGGTTGCGGTGACTAATTGCAGCGATATTAATTATAATATGTATAACAATCATCCTTCGGGTTTTGAATACGAATTGCTGAAGGATTTTTGCGACACCTACGATTTGAAACTTGAGATGATTGTGAATGATAACATGGACAGCTGTTTCAGATTGCTGGATTCAAAACGGGTAGATGTGTTGGCTACTGGTGTTGGCTTGACCAAACAACTGAAAAAGAAATACTTGCTTTCGAATCCAATCTTTACTCAGAAAAGTGTTCTCGTTCAGCGAATGCCTAAGGACTGGGGCTCGATGTCGACGAAAAACGAAATCGAAAGCCAATTGCTGCGCTCACCGCTCGACTTGGCGGGAAAAACCGTGCATGTGACCAAAGGACTTCATTCCGCAAAAGTGTTGGAACACCTTTCAGAAGAAATCGGCGACACCATCTATGTGGTGGAATGCGATACACTCAACCCTGTCGAGCTGATGCGTTTGGTGAACGAAGGTCAAATTGACTATACCGTTGTGGATGAATATATTGCGAGGATGGCTTCCTATAATCTCAACAGTGTGGATACGAAACTTGCTATCAGCTTGGAACAGCCCATTGGGTGGGCGATTAAGCAGCAAAACAACGATACATCACTTCTAAAGGCTTTGAACGATTGGATTGACAACGCCGAGCAAAAGCACCTCAGGAAGGTGATGTTGCGCTATGTGAAGAATGGCAAGTATATTTCGTCAAGACGCGAGGAATCGAATAAACGCTTGTCGTCTTTTGACAATTCCATTAAGAAAACAGCCAGAAAAATTGGCTGGGATTGGCGTTTGCTGGCAGCTTTGATTTACCAAGAATCGCGCTTTAAAGTGGATTTGGAAAGCGAGAAAGGGGCTTTCGGACTGATGCAGCTGATGCCTTCGGTGATGAAAAGATACGGAATCGACTATGATTCATCAGTCGAAGAACAATTAGACGCGGGTGGAAAGCTTATTTCGTATTTGGACAAGTCGTTGAAAAACAAGGTTGTTGATAGTCTGGAGCGGGTGAAGTTCGTTTTGGCCGCCTACAATGCGGGTTTGGGTCATGTTTATGATGCGCAACGTCTTGCCCAAAAACATGGCAAGGCCCCTGACTTGTGGGACGACAATGTTGATTATTATATCCTAAACAAATCGAAATATCTCAATGACACCTGCTGCAAAAGTGGTTTTTTGAGAGGCATCCAAACCTACCGTTTTGTTGAGGAAATCATGGATAGATACCATCATTATCAAGCTTTATTGGATTGAAAAACGAAATTGCTATGAAAAAACTGTTATGCTCTTTTGCGTTATTCATCTTTTTGTTCGCAGGAGTTAAGGTAACTTTCTGCCAATCTTTTAATGGAGGACTCATCGTTGGTCCTACTTTCTGCCAAGTGGATGGCGACCATTATGCAGGTTTTCATCAGTTGGGCTTTACGGCAGGGGCATACGTGAATTTGCCCTTGGATGACCATCTCTCGACACAGATGGAGCTGAAGTACTCTCTTTTGGGTGCCCATTCCTCGCTTAAGGAGGTGACGGAGTATTATTACAATCCTTACAGTCTGCGTTTACATTACGCCGAGATTCCATTGATGTTGCGATACGATTTGGGATATTTCCGCGTCAATGGTCGGCCATTGGATTTTATTGCTTTGGAGGCGGGTGTCAGTGTTGATATCCGTTTGAGGGCCACTGAAGACGTGGATGCTGATTATGAAGTAACTACATCGCGTTGGAATTTCTTCTCCATGACAGCCAATGGAGGTGTTCATTTTGCTCTCAGCGATCATTGGGGCGTCGGGGCGCGCTTTATGTATTCCGTTGTGCCGTGCCGCTTCACGGGCAATCCAGGGTGGTTCTATAACCAGTATTATAACAAGGTCATCCAGTTCACGTTGACCTATAACATCAACTCTCCCTTGAGATAAATTCGATATTCCTTTTCAACCCTTCATAACCAGCGCGTATCACGGCGGAGTGCTTGAAAAGTGACTCAAAATCAGCTTGATTCAACTTTCCCCAATCGCTCTCTTTCATGCTCAAGAGTTGTTCCGAAGGCTGAAACTCAGGCTCTATATTGGGTAGGGCGAAACGGTTGTATGGACACACATCTTGACAGATGTCGCAACCGTACATCCAGCCTTTAAAGGTCTTTGGGTCAATCCCAGCAAGGCTGCCTTTGTATTCAATGGTCAAATAGGAGATGCACTTGCGAGCATCGATGTGGAAGGGAGCCTCCAAAGCGCCTGTGGGACAAGCGTCAAGGCATTTGGTGCATCGACCGCAATGGTTGGTCAAAGGTTTTCCTGTCTCCGCCAATTCTATGGGCAGAAACAGATGTCCGATGAAGAAAAACGAACCTCCACATTGTCGCAAACTGCGTCCCGCAGTTTGTCCTTTTTCATAAGATTGACTGCGAGACGCAGTCAACGACAATGGAGGATGGATTAATGTGGTGTTTTTGCCGATAAAGCCCAAGCCGCAACGTACCGCCCAGGCGCGGTCGAGTACAGGCGCAGAATCTACAAAAATACGTACGCCTTCCAACTTTCCAGTTTGTGTCTCAATGCGTGCCAAAAGCTGCCGCATTTTACGTTTCAAGACATCGTGATAGTCGCTACCGTAAGCATATTTTGCAATTTTATACTTGCTTGAACTACCGATTTCCTGCTTGGGAAAATAATTGTAAAGTACGGTGACAATGGATTTTGTACCTTCCACTAAGAGACGTGGGTCGTAACGCTTTTCTTTGTTGCGGGTCAGGTAACCCATCTCGCCTTCACGTTTGCCTTCAAGCCATTGCTCCACATGTGCCGACTCTTCATCCAGAGCTGTCGCTTTTGCAATGCCGCAAGCATCAAAGCCCACTCGTTCGGCTTCTTCAGTAATCCATTTTGACACGCTTTGCGTCATTGACTACGTCGAATCTTTGATTTGCGAGGCACGAAGCAATCTTTAGAATGGAGCAAACGTCAAACCTACCGATAGCGGATGGAAGACCGGGGCGTTGTGGCCGACCGAGAACACCGGGTTGATTTGGTAGGCGGCAAAGGCACTCACCCATTTCCAACCAACACGCAAGGTGGCGGAGTAGGCCATACGCTCGACATTGTTGATGTAGCAAAGTTTCTCATGAACGGTGACGCCGCTACCGTCAGTAAGTGAGCCATCCTCGTCATCGGGACCAACAAATTTGGTTTTTGTGGCCAACATTATGCCTACTTTAAAACCTACGCCAATCTTAACGGCATCCTTAATGCGGAAACGAAGCTCCAAAGGAATCTCAGCATAGGTTGGGTTGACCTTATAGCGCTTGAAATTCTCTACGCCACGGTATTCTTGGTATACTAAATCTCCGTTGGTGTAAGGATTCAAGATGCGCGAGTAGGAGAAATAATTGTGCGATGACAAACCTGCACCGATTGACACCGTGTGTTTTTGGCTTTCGCCCAAAGGGAAATTGTAGGTTAACGCGAAGCTCACACCTTGGTTGAAACCGCGTGGATCCCAGTTGTCGCTGGGAGCGAGTTGGAAGTCACTGAAAAGGTCGAGGTTTACGGTGAACTTGTTATCTGTTTTATTGGCAATGAGTTGGGCAAAGGAAGTCATTGAGACAACCATTGCAATGAGGGTGAAAAGTACTTTCTTCATTTTAATATTTTGATTTGTTTTTGACAATTAAAAGGCTCTTCGACAAGCTCGGGGATCACCGAAAAGTTAAGGTTGCCGAGCCAGTCGAAGCGTCTATATGATTACATTTCTAAGTCTTTCATTATGGCGGTACGTTCATCAAGCAGGCGGTTGATATCCTCATCGGAAAGGTCGGGCTTGCGCAGTTGGGCGTCGATGGCCGACAATTTGGCTTCCAAGTTCTCGGTGGTGCCGGGAATGTCGGTCAGTTGTTTCTCCTTGTTGACAGGGGGCTCTTGTGGAACAACGTTTTGACTTGCTTGCTGTGGGTCACCAGTAAAATTCTTCAATTGTCCCATCACCATGCCCACCATTTGTTTTGTAAAAGGATCCAATTTGTATATCTCGACTTTCATGTCGTCTTTGATTTCATCGAAATCCTCAAGAAACATTTTCAGCTGTTCCTTTTGTTCTTCGTTGATGCCTGGAATGGCGTCAAGGTCTTGATTCTCCATGAGTTTCTTGAACATGTTCAAGAGGTCGTCGAGTCCGTTATTGAAGTTGTTTTCTTCCATTTGTTCGTTTTTTTGTTCGTAAAGGCAAATTTGCGTGTTTGCCCTCCCTATCCAAAATCGTTCCGTTTGCAAATAAACGGAAAAAATGCGTACCGATTGCGACAAATTGGCATTTTTTTCCGATTATTGCATTTCAATTCCAAACCGAACAACTGAACAACTTCCAACTGAACACCTGGTGATTATGGATTTTAAGACTATAAAAGTACAATTGGGCGAAAGCATGGCATGGGTTAACCTCGACCGCCCTGAGGTGCGCAACGCGCTGAATGCCGAACTGATACGCGAATTGACAGAGGTTTTCGACTGGCTCAATAGCCGCGACGATATCCGTGTCATCATCTTGAAAGGCAACGGTCCCGCATTTTGTGCTGGCGCAGACCTGGCCTACATGAAGGATATGGCGGGTTTCAGCTACAATCAAAACATCGCCGATGCCGAGAAGCTCTCCAAATTATTTCAGACCATCTATTATTGCGATAAGGCCGTCATTGTGGATGTGCATGGCGCTTGCATCGGCGGAGCCAATGGCATCATCGCTGCTGCCGACATCGTGATTGCCGAAAAGAGCACAAAGTTTGCCTTCTCAGAGGTGCGCTTGGGCATCACGCCGGCCACCATTTCGCCTTTCGTGGTGAGCAAAATCGGGACTGCCGCCGCTAAAGAATTGATGTTGACAGGTCGTCGTTTCACTGCCGATGAGGCCAAGGATTTCCGCTTGGTGAATGTTGTTGTCGGTGAGGCTGAGATGATTGACATGGAACGCCAATATATCGACCATTTCCTGAAAGCATCTCCTGATGCCATCGCCGAATGCAAGAACCTGCTCCGTATGGTGACGGGTACCGACGACCGCTACAATCCCGTTTTCATGCAGACCTCAGTGGCCATCGCCAACCAGCGCATCTCCAAGGCAGGGCAGGAGGGCATGAAGGCGTTTTTCGAGAAGCGGAAACCGGAATGGGAAACATTTTAAAATTGCTTCAAATCAGCTAAACATGTGTTTTTTTTGAAGACGACGCGGATTCTCAATGATTTGCAAGAATGTGGATTCATCAAGAAGATTCCCACTTTTGGCATGAAGAACAACGCAACATACAAACTAATAGACAATTACACCTTGTTTTATATGAAGTTCGTCAGGGAAAACGAGTCAAACGACGAGCGGTTTTGGTCACACAGCTACCTTTCGCCTGTTCGTACTTCGTGGGTGGGATTAGCTTTCGAAAGGATGTGCTTCCAGCACGTTCCGCAGATAAAGAAGGCGCTAGGCATCAGCGGTGTAGTGACCAACGTCTATGCATGGCGCATTGGCCCAACTGCCGATGGCGAGGCTGGAGCGCAAATCGATATGCTCATCGACCGTGCCGACAATATGGTGAATCTCTGCGAGATGAAGTTTTCAAAGAATGAATACACGGTGACCTCGGATGATGCCGACAGCCTACACCACAAAGCCAAACGCTTCGCGGAAAGTGTCGGCAAGGGCAAATCCATCAGCCTCACTATGATTACCGTGAAGGGCATCACCCACACCGGGCATTGGAGCGACATCCACAACACAATCACTGCGGAAGATCTGTTTGAGAGATAACGGAGAAGAAAGATGCTTTAAACCTGCTAAACATACCAAAAATTTCAAAGTTTAGCTGATTTGAAGCAAAATTGGAAGTTGCTATTTGAACCTGCGGATTTTATAAAACTTTCCATTGGTTTTGGCGGATTCGAGGGATTTTTTTACTTTTGCCTCAAATATTAAACCCGAATTGAATCATGAAAAAATTTGCAGTAATTCTATCAGGCTGCGGTCACAAGGATGGCAGCGAAATCCACGAAGCCACTACATTATTGCTTTCTATCGACCAACATCATTGTGAATACCAATGTTTTGCCCCTAATCGTTTGCAGCATGATGTCGTCAACCACCTCACAGGCGATGCCGTCAATGAGGAGCGCAACATCCTCACCGAAGCGGCTCGCATCGCTCGTGGGCGTATCTTGCCCATTGAGGAATATAAGGCCGAGGACTTTGACGGTCTGCTTTTCAGTGGCGGTTTCGGTGCAGCAAAAAACCTCTGTAACTATGCCTTCAAGGGTGCTGACATGGAGGTGCAGCCTGATGTGGCTCGTGCTATTGTTGAGACGCGTGAAGCCGGCAAACCTATGGGTGGTATGTGCATCTCTCCAGTGTTGTTTGCCAAGCTGCTGCCCGGCGTGTGTGTCACTTTGGGCAACGAAGGCACACCTGATGCCGATAATGTCCGCAAGATGGGTGCCTTCCATGTGCAGACCGAACATGGCGACGTATGCGCCGACAACGAACTGCTGGTCTTCACCACGCCAGCCTATATGCTCGACGCGACTATTAAAGACGTTTACGACGGTGCCTACAATCTGGTAGAGGCCATTTTGGAGACCCTTGAGGATGAAAAACGAAGATAATCGTTAATCGATTATAAGTTCCTGAAACCCTTCAGTGGCAAAGGTTTCCAATTCGTTTTGATCATTGACGAAAATGTAATAAACCTCCACACCGTCCATGCTTTCGATGAGCGGTAACGACTTTTCCATGCCCATCACCATGCAAATGGAGGCCAAGGCATCAGCCCAGACGGAGTTTTCGGCCATAACAGTCGCGCTGAGCACATTGTGCTCTACAGGATAGCCTGTCTTAGGGTCGATGCAGTGAGAATAACGTCTGCCGTTGCGCTCCACATATTTTCGAGTGCTACCCGAGGTAACCAAGCCTTTGTCGCGCAAGGTGATGCGGGTTTGCACAACTTGCTCCGAATCCCAGTTCTTGGCAGGTTTTTCGATGCCCACAATCCATGGCTGGCCATTGGGCTTGCTGCCGCGTGCCATGATTTCGCCGCCTGTGTCGACCAGATAGTTCTTGATGCCCCGACTTTCCAAAAATGACGCAATCAAATCGGAGGTGTAGCCTTGCGCGATGGCGTTGAAATCCAGTTTCATATTCGGGTTCTCTTTGACGACCTTTCCATTTTCGATGCGGATTTTCTGGTAATTGACCAACTGTTTTAGGCTGTCGATTAGTTGCGGTGTGATGCTGTCGCCGCTTTTGTAACTGAACCCCCAAGCTGCTACAATGGGCGAGATGGTAGGATCGAAGTAGCCATCGGAGAGGCGTGCAGCTTTTTGGGCTATGCAGAAGTTGTCGATGAAAATGGAATCAAGTGTAACCTCTTCATTCCGATTGACTTTCGAGATGACTGAGCTGTCAACCCAAAGGTTAACCGACATATCCACGGCATGGAAAATCGAGTCGATTTCGTGCTGGAAATTACGGTTCAGTTCATCAAAATAGGTGATGGCATAATAAGAACCTTGTGCCAAGCCTTGCAGCACGATTTTTTGGGGTTGGTTGACACACGAACTCAGTAACGCCAAAACGCAACAAACACCTAACAATAATCTCTTCATATCTTCTTATCTGTCAACTGATAACTATCAACTATAAACTAATCGAGGCGCACCATTTCCATGCGAAGTTGTCCCAAACATTAGGCATGCTGTAAGGTCCATAGCGATAGAATGCGCCCACTCCGATTTTTGTCAAAGGCGTGGCCAAGAGCCCGTTAACCACAACACCGCTCTCGAAATACCCCTTTTCCATGGTCTTGAAATTCTTGAGGGGATAGGCCTCGGCACGTTTCATATCGCCCCAGCCGATGTTGGTGATGACGGACAGTTCGGGCCTAAACCACGCAGAGTTGGTCTTCCAAAGCATCCCGCTGAAGTTGTGGCTCAGATATAGGGCTACGAAACGGTCGCAGAAGAACTCGTCGAGTCGCATGGTGCTGAAGCTGCCTGGAGAATAGAGTCCGAAACGGTCGTAGGTACCAAGGATGTCGAAGGTTTCCATCACGGGGCAGCTTTGTGAGGCATAGCCTGCCTGGAAGAGGACTTTGGAAACACCCATATAGCGGGTATAAAAGTTCTTCGATACCTGGAATTTGATACGGTCGAAGTCATATTGGCCGCCCAAAATAGGGAAGGAATGCTGGTAAGAAAGCCAGACGATGGGGTAGAGTGTGCCTAGGGTTTGTATGCCGTCGGGCTTGCTCAGGAATTTCTCCTTGTAAGCGAAACGTATTTTGATTTCAGCGTTAGTAAACTGAGCATGAGTCAGTGGCTCGCTTTGGGTTAGGAAGAACTGTGTATTGTATTTATTGTAGCTCGAGCTGAGGCTCAGAAAAGCCTTGAAATAATTGGCGAAGCGTGTCGAGAACTGCAATTCTGCCATGTTTCGGCGCAAATGGATGTTCTCATAAAAGGTGTATTTATATTCCGATTCCGAGAGCAAGCCGCTTTCTGAGAATCCGCCAAATTCGCCTAAAGCCCCTGATTGGTTGGTGAATTGCAGGCCAAGTTCCATTTGGCGCTGCCTGTTGATTAGCCATTTGATGCCGCCTCCATAGTCGAAATACTTCATACGGGTCCAATAGCCTACGAAACCGTTCATGCGGATGTGACGAGAAAGGCGGTCGTTGGTGGAGGCACCCAATCCGAGATAGAAGCCTCTTGTGGCCGAAATCTTGATGATGCTTCCCAAGTCAAGGTCGAGGAAGCCGAGGGGAAGTACCGATTGGTTCATCATTTTGTCGGTAAAACCTAACACGCGGTCAAAGATGTTGGTGCCTTGGGTTAAGGAGTCAACGAAAATATAGGTGGCCTTGATGCGTTCGGTGAGTGAGTCGATGCGGTGCTCGTTCCAAAAGGTCTCGTCACGGTAGGCGGCATCAGGGTCAACCAAAACCTCGATGTCAGAGAATTGTTTTTTGCTGATCTCTGGGTTGATTTCAATAGCTGTCAGATAGCTCTTTCCGATGGCCACCATGGGGAAGTCGATGCCATCGATGTTGACCACCATGCCAGGGAACTTGAGGTTGGTGTTGAGTTGTTTGGGAAACCATTGTCCGTCCACTTTTTGATAGAGTTGTTGGATGGTGGCGATGAACAAACCGTCTTGGTCGTTGGGGGAAGCCTTCACGCTTTGAAGAGCCCAGCCATCGCTGTTGACAGTCATCGTGCCCCGTAGGCCATTGAAAGTGCTACCAAGCCTCGGATGGAACGAAATCACATAAAGCGAGTCGCCCTGCCCAATGGGGTTGACTGATTCCAACGTGAAGAAATAGTGGTTTTTGCTGCCTCGACTGATGGGATTGACGTAGTCTTTGCCGATGACGTCGATGAGATCGTCATAAAAGCTGATGCTTTGCATGCTGTTGACCATATAAATAAAGGTGGGGTCTTTCATGCCTGCCACTTTGGTGCCGAGAACGTTCTGCAACTTGCGGTCGGGGGCTTTGAAAAGCACCTCTGAGGCGGTCTCCATCACCATCATGTCGCTCTTTTTCAGGATGCTGTCGAAATAATGCAAGTCGGTTTTTTCAAGGTTCGAAAGAGCGAGAGCCTTGCCAAAATCGCTACTGTCGATAGTGAAGACCATCTTGTCGTAGATGTTATACTTGTATGAGGCTAACGAGTTGGGATTGTTGGCCTTGCGATGTGCCATCAGGCTGTCGATGATGCGGTGCGCAGGGTTCTCGCCTGCTTCAACGGTGACTTCGCTCAGCTTGAAGACGGTGGGTTTCAGTGCCACATTGCATTTCTTTTGGTTGGGCATCAATTCAAGTGTTTTCGTCTCGTAGCCGATGGAAGAGAAGACGATTTTTGTGATGGCTTGGCTGGAGGTGATTTCATATTTTCCGTCAATGTCGGTGATGACGCCGTGCTGCCCTTCGTTGATGACCACGTTGGCGAAGGCTAAGGGCTGGTGGTTGTCTTCATCGGTTACCTTTCCGCTAAGAATGTAGTTTTGTGAAAACAAAGATCCTGTCGCAAAGGTCAGGAACAAAAGCAGAAGCAAGTGGAAAAGGCGTGTGCCGATGGGTTTCATTCTTGCGTATCAATTAGATAGATAACCTCGTTGTCGCGTTTCATCAAGTATTGCTCGCGGGCCACTTTTTCCATTGTCGCGGTGTCTTTCTGCAAGGCGTTCAGGTATTGTTTGCTCTCGGAAAGCTCTTTTTCGTAATACTCGATCTGCTGTTTTTGGTCCTTCAGCGACTTTTTAAGCCTGATTTGCTCAAAGAGGTTGAATTGGTCGATGAAAAGTATGACCACTAAAAAGGCCAAGGTGGCATAGATATAACGGTTGTTGAGCTTGCGAAGGATTTCTTTGAATGTCATGGCATATTCTTTTTTCAGTTTGCAAAGGTATAATATTTCGATGAACTCAATGACCTTTTTTCTTACTTTTGCAATCTCGAAATCATTTAAATCTAAAATAATGAAAAAAGTTATCGCAACAACAAAGGCTCCCGGAGCCATCGGACCTTATTCTCAAGCTATTGAAGCCAATGGAATGGTTTTCATTTCGGGTCAACTTCCTATCAATGCCGCCACGGGCGAGATGCCTGAAGGCGTGACTGCCCAGACCGAGCAGAGCATGAAAAACCTTGAGGCCATCCTCAACGAGGCTGGTTGCACGTTCGACAATGTGGTGAAATCGACTTGTTATTTGGCCGATATGAGCTATTTTGGCGAGATGAACGCGGTGTATGGCAAGTATTTCAAAGGTGACTATCCCGCTCGTGCCGCTTTTGCCGTGAAGGAACTGCCCAAGAAGGCTTTGGTCGAAATCGAAATGATCGCTGCGAAATGAAAATCGTCTTTTTGGAACCCTTAGGCCTGAAGGTCCAGCAGATTGAAGCCGCGTGCGAAGGCCTGAAGAAGGCTGGCCACGAGGTCGTCATCTATCCTGACCGCAATGAAAACCTCGATGAGCTGAAACGCCGAGCCGAAGGCGCAGAGGTCATCATCGAGAGCAACATCCCGCTGCGAAAGGACTTCCTCGATGCTTGTCCCAACTTGAAAATGCTCTCCATTGCTTTCACAGGATTGGACCATATCGACATGGAAGAGTGCCAACGACGTGGTATTGTTGTGAAGAATGCGGCAGGCTACAGTACTGAGGCTGTAGCTGAGTTGGCCATCGCCATGATGATAGATGTGTATCGTAAAGTTCTTGAAAACGATAAGATTACGCGTCAATGTCAGAGCAAAGGCATCATACCTGGACGCGAAATCGGTGGTAAGACCATTGGCATCATCGGCATGGGCAACATTGGGCAACGTGTGGCAAAATTGGCTAATGCCTTCGGTTGTAAGGTGCTGGCATGGAACCGCACGGCAAAGCAGGTGGAAGGCGTGACCTTTGTCGACAAGGAAACCTTGCTGAAAGAATCCGACATCATCACGCTACATGTCGCATTGAACTCCGAGACCCGCGACTTCATCACAGAGAAGGATTTCGTCTTAATGAAACCGAACTCCATACTGATTAATACGGCACGTGGTCCCGTTGTGAACGAAATGGCTTTGGCAAACGCTTTGAAACAAGGAAAGATTGCTGGAGCAGCCACAGATGTCTATGGTACGGAGCCACCGTTGAAACTTGACAATCCGTTATTTGACGCGCCTAATCTCGTCATGTTGCCTCATATCGGTTTCGCCACCGAAGAGGCATTCATTCTGCGGCTGGGTATCGTCGTTCGCAATGTGACGGAGTGGCTAAAATGAAGAATGACGCAAATTTGCGTCATTCTTCATTTTTATATAAGTCGACTCTCGGACGGTAAATCATGTCCGAGGTGACGAAAGCTTCCTTATATTTCGGCTTGATTCGTCTCAAGCATTTTTCAGCTTCTACCCGATTGCGGAAGTTGCCGGCACGCAAACGGAAGTATGGCTCCGCATATGTCAAATAAATCGGAATGTCGGGAAAAGATCTTTCAAATTGCCTTTTCACTTGTTCAGCATGTTTCAGGGCTTCGTTGCCAATCTCCATGAAAATATGGATGCGGTAGCCGCTGAACGAGCTGTCGATATGGTAGAGCGAACGCTGTTTTGCGATGAGGCTTTCGATGCGGCTGTCTTGGTCAACATTGAGAGAACCATGGTTTTGCGCAAAGGTCAGTAGTGCTGAAGCTGTGAATATGATTAAACAAATAATGCGTTTCATTTCTTTGAAGTTTAGGCTGCAAAGATACATTTTTTTGATGACATTCCAATTTCCGTAGAAAGTTGTATCTTTGTAGCGCAAATCAAACCTATGAACAGTAACCTTGATGCGAATGGGAGCCACCTGACTAAGGCTGAGAAAGACCTCGAGAACGCCTTGCGTCCCGACATGTTTGAAAGCTTTGCGGGACAGAAGCAAGTGGTTGACAACCTGCGCGTTTTCGTGAAGGCTGCCGCCCAACGTGGCGAAGCCCTTGACCATACCTTGCTGCATGGTCCTCCTGGCTTGGGTAAGACTACTTTGTCGCATATCATCGCGCATGAATTGGGCGTGGGCATGAAGATGACCTCAGGCCCGGTGTTGGACAAACCAGGCAACCTTGCTGGCTTGCTCACCAGCCTTGAGCCCAATGATGTACTTTTTATTGATGAGATCCATCGCCTAAGTCCTGTGGTGGAAGAGTATCTTTACTCCGCTATGGAAGACTTCCGTATCGACATCATGTTGGAGACGGGTCCCAGCGCCCGCAGCATCCAAATCACACTGAATCCTTTCACTTTGATAGGTGCCACCACCCGAAGTGGTCTTTTGACCGCTCCTTTGCGTTCGCGTTTTGGTATCAATCTGCGCTTGGAGTATTACGATGCGCACACTTTGGCCAAGATCGTGAAACGTTCGGCAGGCATCTTGCGTGTACCTATCGACGATACGGCTGCCTTTGAGATTGCGCGTCGCAGCCGTGGCACGCCGCGTATCGCCAACTTGCTGTTGCGCCGAGTCCGCGACTTCGCCCAAATCCAAGGTGATGGCACCATAAACATCGACATCGCCCGCATCGGTTTGAAAGCGCTCAATGTAGATGAGCACGGCCTTGATGACATGGACAACAAGATTCTTTCGACCATCATTGACAAGTTCAAGGGTGGTCCTGTGGGTGTGAACACCATCGCCACGGCAGTGGGTGAGGATCCCGGCACCATCGAGGAAGTCTGTGAACCGTTCCTCATACAGGAAGGCTTCATCATGCGCACGCCTCGCGGTCGTGAGTGCACCGATTTGGCGTACAAGCATTTGGGGAAGGCTCGTATTAAGCCTACGGGGGAGATGAGTTTATTCGAATAAGGTGATTCAGTTTGTTTACGCTTCGGCGACAATGCTCGCAACAACCATCGTGTGTTGTTCTCGGTATGGTTCGGGGACAAAAGTACAAAACTATAGCAAAGGATGTACCGATTCCGTTTGTTTTTGCTTTGAGGTATGTCTATAGCTCAAAATGGTGCAATACAATGAAATGGTTAACAGGGGTATATGCATAATACCTACATAGACCGTATGAGGATTGAGGAAGTTGAACATGTTGTATATACCCATAATGGTGCCTATAATAGCGGTAATTCGATAGGTCACGATATTGATTTTCGGTATGTTCAGTGTCAAGATGGTCAGGAAAGCTGGCGTGGTCAGGCAGAAGGCTGTTACGGAGTTCTTATAGAAAAAATGCAACGGGTTCCCATCAAAAGTTCCTTGGCTGGTGAAGGGGCAGAGGTAGGCAAACAAAGCAAAAGCAATCATCCAAGCGTATTTCCAACGCAAATTGCCGAAGTCGTAATGGTTTTTGGGGTTAATGGTCTCTCGAACCCAAACGTAGGCTACCAAGAGGAACATCACCAAATTGACGGTGACCACACTGAATCCGTAGCGTTCCGTGACAGCTATGTTCTGGATGAAAGCGAAGGCAAAATAGGAAAGAGCGACATACCCGTTGAACAACGTTTTGATTTTGTTCTTGAACACAAAAAGCAGGACGAATAACAAAAGCGACAAGGATTGGAAAAGGATGTTAAGCTCGCCCAAATGTCCTTGTGGTGCGTGGGAAAGTGTTGTATAGACCATCTGTTGGATGTTCTTCGAGTCGAAGTTTCGACTGACAATCGGCAACAAAACAGATTGCGCCGTCAGCAAAATGACGAAAAACCACCATTTGGTTGAGGCTTTTTCAAGTTTTTCCATTTGAGTAGTGTTTTGAAGTTGCAAAACTACAAAAATCCGTGTTGCTTGCCTATCATAACGAATTAAAACGTACTTTTGCACCCAAATTCGATTAACCATGCTTAGCGAACAGGAACAAATCAGAAGAAATTCATTGGCCGAACTCTACAAACTCGGCATCAACCCGTATCCGCAGGCCGCGTTCCCCGTGAGCGTGTTCACTACGGACATCCTCAACCAATTTGACGACAACAACCCCGATCAATTCCAAGAGGTCACCCTCGCAGGCCGTATCATGAGCCGCCGCATCATGGGCGCCGCCTCGTTCTGCGAACTGCAGGACTCGAAAGGCCGCATCCAGCTGTATATCAAGCGCGATGAGATCTGCCCCGAGGAAGACAAGACCTTATATAACACGGTGTTCAAGCGCCTGCTTGACATCGGCGACTTCATCGGCGTGAAAGGCTTTGCCTTCCGCACACAGATGGGCGAGATTTCAGTACACGTGAAGGAATTGACGGTGCTGAGCAAGTCACTCAGGCCGCTGCCCATCGTCAAGGAGAAGGATGGCGTGAAGTATGACGAATTCAACGACCCCGAGCTGCGCTACCGTATGCGTTACGTTGACCTCGTGGTGAACGACCGCGTGAAGGACATCTTCATCGCCCGCACCCGCATCATCGACAGCATCCGCCGTTTCTTCAACGAGAGCGGCTATCTTGAGGTGGAAACGCCAGTGCTGCAAGTCATCCCCGGCGGCGCCACGGCACGTCCCTTCATCACGCACCACAATGCCTTGGACATTCCGATGTACCTGCGTATTGCCGACGAGCTTTACCTGAAGCGCCTCATCGTGGGCGGCTTCGAGGGCGTATACGAGTTCTCGCGTAACTTCCGCAACGAGGGCATGGACCGCACCCACAACCCCGAGTTCACGGGTCTTGAGATCTATGTGGCCTATAAGGACTACCTCTGGATGATGGACTACACCGAAGAGATGATTCATCGCTGCGTGATGGATGTCTTGGGCAAGGAAACCGTGAAAGTGGGCGACAACGAAATCAGTTTCAAGCGTCCCTTCAAGCGCATCACCATGATCGACTCCATCAAGGAGAAGACCGGCATCGACATCACAGGCATGGACGAGGCCCAGCTGCGCGATGTGTGCAAACAACTTGGCATTGAAGTCGATGACTCGATGGGCAAGGGCAAACTGATTGACGAAATCTTCGGCGAGAAGTGCGAAGGCACCTACATCCAGCCGACCTTCATCACAGACTATCCCGTGGAGATGTCGCCCCTCTGCAAACGTCACCGCAATAACCCCGAGCTGACCGAGCGCTTCGAGCTGATGGTCAACGGCAAGGAGCTGGCCAACGCCTATACCGAATTGAATGACCCCATTGACCAACGCGCCCGTTTCGAGGAGCAAATGAAACTCGCTGGCCGTGGCGACGACGAAGCCATGGTCATCGACAATGACTTTCTCCGCGCGTTGGAGTATGGTATGCCCCCGACCTCCGGCATGGGCATTGGCATCGACCGTTTCGTGATGCTACTCACGGGTCAGACCACCATCCAAGAGGTGCTGCTATTCCCGATGATGCGTCCCGAGAAGGTAGTGAAAAACGCCACCAAGGAAGATTTCATGGCCTTGGGCATGGCTGAGGCTTGGGCGACTTTGTTGCTCACCAACGGCTATAACACCATCGAGCAGCTGAAGGCCGAGAAACCTTCCGCTCTGCGCGAGAAGTTGAACGGTTTGCGCAAGAAGAATAAACTCGACATTCCTGCTTTGCAGCTGGAAGACGTCGAAGCCTGGATGAAGTGATTCTAAAGCCAAACAAAAGAAAAACCCCGAAAGTCGCAGACCTTCGGGGTTTTGTGTTATTTCACTCTAAGCTTTTGTCCGACTCTCAGTGCTTTGTTCGCCCGGATGCCGTTTAGCTTGCAGATATTGGAGACCGTAGTTCCATATTTCTTTGCAATCTTGGTCAAAGAATCGCCTTTCCTCACGGTGTAGTACGTTTTCTTTCCCTGTTTTGCTTTTGGACTTGTCGGATCCGAAGGTTTCTTTTTGGATGCCGCCAATGATTGCTCATCGGTTTGCCCGTAATGCGAATTGATGCTGAAATAGTGCTTGTTCAGCACAAATTCCTCTGAGCGTAGCGTGCCGCTTTCAAAGTCGAAGATGCGTTCAGGGTCGAAGGCTTGACCCATGTAGCGGGTCTCGAAATGGAGGTGAGGCCCTGTAGAACGACCCGTTGAACCACCATAGCCAATCAATTCACCAGCCTTGACGATGTCGCCGCTTTTGACGATAAAACGCGACAAGTGTCCGTAATAAGTCTCCAATCCGTTGAGGTGTCGGATGACCAACACATTGCCATAACCGCCAGTCATGTTGACGGGCAAGGCCGCACGCACGATGCCGTCAAAAGCTGCATAAATGGCATCACCGGTGTAAAGACCGATATCAATGCCCTTGTGTGCACGTTTCCACCTGAACTTGTACTGCGAGGTGATAGGTCCAGGATGGGGGATGCAATACCCATGAACGGAATCGACAAGGTGGAGCACTACCGATTCGGGAAGGTCGTTGAGGGCGATGTCGTTGTAGGAATGCACCTGCTCGGTAATCCAGTGGTCCGAATCCATGGTGTAAGGGATGAAAGACCTGTCGATATTGTAGTACAACCAGGTTCCGTTGTCGAAAAGCACCACCTTTTGGAACATGTCATGGGTGTTGAGCGTGTCGATAGGGACAGGAATGCCTTCCGAACGCTCATCGCTTTCTTCGTCCTCTTCATCATCATCTTCTTCATCAACGATGCTGTCGTTGCTGTTTTGGTTGGTATAAATATATATGGTGTCGTGGACTACGAAGGCGTTCTTTATTCGGCTGAAAAAGCCTTTATTATCTTGGGAAAAAGCTGTGGCTGCAAATAATAAGCAAATTAAAAGGGCAAATATTCTTTTCATTATAATAAGGTCGATAATTTGGAAAAATAAAGATGCAAAGGTACAAAAAATCCCCGGCTTGGCGAGGGTGTTTGAACTGAAAACGGAACAAAAAACGAAATATTGTCATTTTGTCAGTTTTTTTCTTTGGCACAAAGATTGACAAGGTGAGGCCGTTGCAATCCGTATACAACCTTGAAAAGACAACAAAACAAATAACAAATAAAAAATAGGAGAACAAAAACATGTCAAAGATCATTGGTATCGATTTAGGTACAACCAACTCATGTGTGGCCGTTATGGA
>JAEEGH010008234.1_pt1 | contig 24734 bp, 23 predicted proteins | sample 9134181 | NCBI WGS metagenome assembly JAEEGH01 (sample SAMN16246544, study PRJNA631951) | gut metagenome | biome: gut microbiome; feature: rumen; material: DP-attached | host: Bos | place: Iran: Karaj | collected 2018-10
GATCGTCGAGATGTAAAAAGTACACATGGGGACAGTCCCCATGGGACATTTGAAATCGAAAAGCGGACCGCGCGAGCGGCCCGCTTTTTCTGTTGGCTTAAGGCACATTAGCAATTTAAGAATAGAGCAAATCGACTTAAAGAGTTTTTGATTTGCAGGGATTGTATTGAATAGTTTGCTCCTTCTGTATATGATTTCTTAAAAAGATAAGAGGGCAAAATGGACGATATCGATGTCAAAATTCTGGAAGAACTGAAGAAAAACGGGCGGGCGACCGCATCCGACATCAGCAAGGCGGTCTCGCTGTCGGTTCCCGCGACGGCGGAACGCATCCGTAAGATGGAACGCAGCGGCATCATCGAAGGATATCTGGTGAAGGTGAACCGGAAGGCGCTGGGCTATAAACTGCTCGTGTTTATCCTGGTCACGCTGGACACGACGGAGAACATCAACCGCTTCCGGGCGGAGGTCGTGCGCAGCAGGCACGTTCTGGAATGTCATCACGTGGCGGGACAGAGCGACTACCTGCTGAAGGTGCTCGTCGCCGACACGGACGAGCTGGAATCGTTCATTTCCGATTTCCTGAAGGGGATCCCGGGCGTGGTCACGACAACGACGATCATCAACCTGACGACCCTGAAGGAAGAGATCAACGTTTAAGGTGGAAAAATGATCCAACGGTATTTCAGCGGCCTGCGGTTCGGCATGCTGCTGCAGATCGCCATCGGCCCGATGTGCCTGATGGTGTTCAATACGGCGAAAAACGCGGGGTTCTGGGTGGCGATGTCGCTCGTGCTGGCGATCGCCCTGGTCGACGCGTTCTACATCGCGTTGGCGAGCATAGGCGTCAGCAAGATCATGGAGAAGGAGAGCGTCAAAAAGGTCTTCAAAGTCGTCGGCGCGCTCGTTCTGATCCTCTTCGGGCTGAATATCATCCTGGGTGTGTTCGGGGTCAACCTGATTCCGGGGCTGAATCTTAAGCCCACGTCGTCCAGCGTCTTTCTCCAGGGTCTCGTGCTGACCCTGTCCAACCCCCTGACCATCGCGTTCTGGGGCAGCGTGCTGACGACGAAGATCATCGAGGAGGAATTCGGTAAAAAAGAACTGCTGGTGTTCTCGTGCGGCCTCGTTTCCGCGACGCTGCTGTTCATGACGTTCGTCGCGATCCTCGGCACGATCCTTTCGACCTTCATTTCGCCGTCTGTTGCCAGCGTCCTGAACGTGTGCGTCGGCGCGCTGATCGTGTTCTTCGGGCTGAAAATGCTGCTGAAAAAAGAAAAAGAATGAGGACGGCGGAACCGTCCCCATGTATGCTGCCGGCAGGTCATTCTGCCGGTTTTGTTTTGACGGAATAGAGGAGGATGCCTGCCAGGACGAGCAGTCCGCCCAGGATGGCCTTTGCGGACAGCACTTCGTGCAGGAAGACGACGCCGAGCACGCTGGCGACCAGCGGGTTGAGCGCGCACAGCAGGCCGGCCGTTTCCGCCGACGTGCCGCTCTGCGCTACGGGCTGCAGCGTGAAGCCGAAGCCGCTGCACACGATGGCGAGGGTCAGGATCGAGGCCCAGGACGCCGCGTTCTGCGGCAGGTGGGGCGATTCGAACAGGAAAGAGGCTGCCAGGCTGAGCACGCCGACCGCGGCGACCTGCAGGATGCCGGCGGTCAGGGAATCGATGCCGCTGTGGGACAGCCGGTCCGTCGCGATGATCGTAAACGCGTAGGCAAAGGCGGAAGCCATCGCCAATACGATGCCGATGGCGGGGCCGGAGCTTCCCGCTAGGGTCAGCAGAGCGACGCCCGCGAGGCAGATCAGCGACGCTGCGATGGCTCTCTTCTCCGGCAGGCGGCGCAGCAGCACGGCCTGCAGGAACGGCACGATCACGATGGCCGTGTTCTGCAGGAACGCCACGGCGCTGGTCGGCGCGTAGCGCAGCGAAGCCAGTTCCGTCGCCATGGTCAGGAAGAACAGCGAGCCCATGATGCAGCCGGCGCGGATCTCCTTCCGCGTGGCGGAGAAGATCTGCTTATGGAACAGCGGGATCAGCAGGGCGAAGGCGATCAGCGACCGGAGCGCCATCAGGTTGAAGACGTCCATGCCGGCCAGAACGATCTTGGAAAACAGCATGCTGGTGGCTCTGGCTGAAATGACCGCCGCCAGCAGGATCTCGGATTGTCTGCGGGTAAGCTTTGATGTGCGCAAGGCTGCCTCCTCCCAGGTCCGGAAAGACCTTTCTTGACAAGAGTATAACACCGGCGTATCTTTGAGAAAAGCGATATAAAATTTAAAAATCTTTGACGATGTGTCAAAGGAGATTTGACGAATGGACATAGAGAAATGTGAAGCCCTTCTCACCGTATTGGAATTGGGCAATCTGTCCGCCGCGGCGTCTGCTCTGGGATATACGCCTTCCGGCATCTCCCGCATGATGCAGTCCCTGGAGGAAGACGCCGGGTTCCCTCTGCTGACCCGGGGCAGGAACGGCGTCGCCCCGACTTCGGAATGCCTGCAGCTTCTGCCTGCCGTCAGGGAGATGGCTCGGGCAGGACGGCTGTACAGGGAAAGATCGGCGGCGCTCCGGGGCGCGGAAACGGGGACCGTGCGGATCGGATGCGCGTATCCCAACTATTACGGATGGCTTGCGAAGACGATCGCGTCCTTTTCCAGACAATATCCAGGGATCGAAGTGGAGATCCTTCAGGGTTACAGCACCCGGCTCTGCCAGGCTGTGGCGGCCCGGGAGGCGGACTTCGTGATCGCCAGCAGGAGGGAAGGAAACTATGATTTCATCCCGCTGCTGAAGGATCCCCTGGTCGCCGTCGTTCCCCCGGATCACCCGGCGGTGCGGCGGGGCGCGTATGCCATGAAGGATTTCGAAAAAGAGAGTTTTATAGGAAGACATCCGATGGAAGGGACGGATAACGACAGGGCATTCCTTGCGCTGGGCATACAGCCGAACATCCGCCACAGGGCGGTGGATACGCAGGCCTGCCTGTTCCTGGTCAGGGCGGGCCTGGGGGTGACCCTCGACAACCGCATCATCGAACAGGAGGAAGACACGGAGGGCGTGCGGCTCGTCCCGACGGATCCCGAATGGATCGTGGAGATCGGGATCGTTCTTCCGAAACGGGAGGACCGGTCGCCCGCTGCCGCAAAGTTCGCCGCGTTCGCGAAGACCTGCCTGGAACAACTGTGAGGACGGCGGGACAGACCGTCCCTATCCCGTCCGTATTGTGATAAAATAGTACCGTCCTTTTTTCTCAATGAACACAAGGAGGCTTTGCTCCATGGAATCGAAATGTATATTAGTCGGCGTGTCCGGCGGCATCGCGGCCTATAAAGTCTGCGAACTGGTATCTACCTTGAAGAAAGCGGGTCACGACGTGCACGTGCTGATGACCGCCGCCGCGGAGAAGTTCGTGGGACCGCTGACGTTCCAGACCCTGTCCGGCAACCGGGTCGTCACCGACCTGTTCTCGCTGGATGAGAACCCGGAAGTGCACCATATCGCGCTGGCGAAAAAGGCGGACGTCTTCGTGATCGCCCCGGCGACCGCGAACGTCATCGCTAAAGTTGCCCACGGCATCGCGGACGACATGCTGACGTCCACGTTCCTGGCGGCGACCTGCGAAAAGCTGGTCGTGCCCGCGATGAACACCCACATGCTGGAGAATCCGGCCACGCAGGAGAACATCGAAACGCTGCGGCGCCGCGGCATCCATATCCTCGACAGCGATTCCGGCTACCTGGCCTGCGGCGATACCGGCAAAGGCCGCATGCCCGAGGCATCTGTTATTTACGACGCAGTCTGCAGCCTGATGGAGAGCGACCGCTGGCTCGCCGGGAAAAAGATCGTCGTCACCGCGGGACCCACCCGCGAATCCCTGGATCCGGTGCGTTTTATCACGAACCACTCCAGCGGCAAGATGGGCTACGCGCTGGCGAGAGCCGCCCGGGATCTGGGCGCGGACGTCACCCTCGTGACCGGCCGCACGAATCTGGCAGCCCCGGTGAACGTGGAAGTCGTGGACGCAGAGAGCGCCGGCGACATGGCCGACGCGGTGCTGAGCCGCTTCGCGGACTGCGATGCGGCCATCTTTGCTGCCGCTGTGGCGGACTATAGACCGGCGGATTATTCGGATCAGAAGATCAAGAAGAAGGACGGCGACCTGGCGCTGCCCCTGGCCCGCACCGTGGATATCCTGAAGACCTGCGGCGAGCGCAAGCAGAAGGGCCAGAAGCTGATCGGCTTCGCCATGGAAACGCAGGATCTTTTGAAAAACGCGAGGGTCAAACTCGAGAAGAAGAACGCGGACTTCATCGTCGCCAATACGCTGACGGAAGCCGGCGCGGGTTTCGGCGTGGATACGAACCACGTCACGATCCTCTCCCCGGACGGCGAACACGATCTGGGTCAGCTGTCCAAGGAGGAGACCGCGCGAAAGATCCTGGAATTCTGTTTGCGGTAGAGGAGGCAACGTATGGGAAGAGACAGCGCTTTCAAGCCGATCCTGATTGGCGCGCTCATCGCGCTGGCCGTGTTCGGCGCCGTGACCCTGGTCACGAACCACCGGGTCGCGAAGGCGCATGAAGAGGGCTATCAGCAGGCGCTGCAGGACGTGGGCGCCGTGCCGGTGCCCGTGGAGCTGGGCGACGACGCGGTCGTGGAGGCGGGCATGCTGATGGACGCCGTGCAGTCCGCCAAGGACCTGATCGCCTACAAATATCACTACGAATCCGTCGGCAACTATCTGAAGGAACGCAAGTTCTTCGGAACGGACCTCGCCGTGCCCTTTACGCAGGACCGTTCCATTTTCGCGTACCGCGGCACGATCAGCGCCGGCGTGGATCTGAAGGATCTGTCGGTGTCCATCGATCATTCGAAGCAGGTCATCTCGGTGTTCCTGCCCCAGCCGGCCGTGCTGGCGCACGAGTTCGAGATCGACAGTTTCCGCATCTACGACCTGAAGGATTCGGTCTTTACGAAGACGAGCCTGGCGGATTACGCCGGGATGGAAGGCGCGCTGAAGGAACTGCAGGAGAGCCGCCTCGCGGAGGACGAATCGTTCTGGTCCGACGTCCGCAGCAACACCGAACTGGTGCTGCGGGATCTGTTCACCATGACCGGCAAGATCGAGGGCTACAGCATAGAGTTCGTGTGGAGAACGTAGGAGACGGAACAGACAGGACAGGATCCTATCATGCAACTGCTCAAAAAATTCAACGAAGCGGACCGTACGGACCGCTATAACAATAAAAAAAGCCATTGGCCGAAGGGCTCGATCACGGTCTTCTCCATCGCCTGCTGCGTCTACGGCGGCGTGCGGATCGGCTACGCGATCGAGCAGATCTTCGGTGTCAATCCGGGCCCGTCGATCTGCGCCATCGCCATCCTGCTGGCGCTGTTCCAGCGCTTTTCCACGGACGCGCAGCTGGATTCCGTAGTCTACCGCACCGGCGTGCGCATCTCCGGCATCGGCGTGGGGCTGCTGATGTACGGCACGCCCATGATCGTGCTGAGCGACATCGTGTACGCGGCGCTGCACAAGCACGTGCTGGCGCCCCATTTCCGCGCCTGGATGATCCTGATCGGGACGCTGTTTGCCATCGGCATCGTCGCGGGCGGCGTGCTGCACGCGGCGCATCCGCAGGTCGTGCGCTATGAGGTGGATCTGCGGAAGAACAAGGCCGGCGAAGCGAAGACGTACCGCATCGTGCAGCTCTCCGACCTGCACGTCGGAGCGGTCGTGGGCGAGCGCCTGACCCGCCGCATCTGCCGGGAAACGGAGGCGCTGCATCCGGACCTGATCGCGTTCACCGGCGACCAGTTCAACCACGGCTACGTGGACGAGTGCCGCGACGAACACGAGGTGGCGGCGATCCTGAGCACGCTTTCCGCGAAAGACGGCAAGTGGGCGGTGCTGGGCAACCACGACCCCGAACCGGACGACCCGGCGCTGGCTGAATTTTACCGGGAATCCGGCATTTCGCCGCTCGACAACGGCTGTATCGTTCTGGACGGCTTCAACCTCGTCGGGCGCACCGGCGTCGTCTCGGACGGAGAAAGACGCGTGCCGCTGCAGCAGCTGCTCGCCCTCACGGACCCCGCCAAGCCGGTCGTCGTCCTGGACCACGACCCCATGGGCATCCCGCAGGCCGAAGATTGCGGCGCGGAGCTGATCCTGGCGGGTCACAGCCACCAGGGCCAATTCTTCCCGTACAACTTCTTCGTGGGACGCGCCTTCCCCAAAGGCTATTTCCACGGCCTTGCGAAAACGAAAAACACGGTCTCCATCGTGTCCGCCGGCGCGGGCGTATTCCAGGTGCCCCTGCGCGTCGGGACCGACAGCGAGATCGTGTGTGTGGATATCGATCTGTAAGCTTTGCCCCGGAGGTGCTTTATGGACCCCTATCGTTACAAAGCCTTCATTTCTTACCGTCATCAGTCTCCGGACCAGGATATCGCGCAAAAATTGCATAAGGACATCGAATCCTTCGGCATCCCTGCTTCTTTGAAAAAATCTCTTGGGATCGCAAAGATGGGACGTGTTTTCCGCGATCAGGAAGAGCTTACGCTTTCCACGGATCTCGGCGAGGACATCCACGCCGCCCTGGAGCAGTCGGAGTGGCTGATCTGCATCTGCTCTCCCCGGTATCTGCAGTCCCGGTGGTGTCTGGAGGAGGTCCGCTATTTCCTTTCCCTGGGGCGCCGGGACCGTATACTGACGGTGCTGACAGAAGGAGAACCAGAGGAAGCTTTCCCCGAAGAGTTGTGTTTTAAAGAAGAGGACGGCCGCCGGATCCCCGTGGAGCCTTTGGCAGCGGACGTGCGGGCAGGTTCGGTTCAGGATGCGCTGAAAAAACTCTCGGGTGAAAAGCTTCGCATCCTGGCACCTATGCTGGGAGTCAGCTACGACGATCTGAAGCAGCGGGCCAAACAGCGCAGGAACCGTATCCTCGCTGGAGCTGCCGCGGCGCTCATTCTGGCCCTTTCGGGTTTCCTGGGTTACGCTTTCCACAAGAACGCCCAGATCACGGCGGAGAGGAACGACGCCCTGATCGCCGAGTCCAAATGGCTGGCGCAAAGCGCCAACGAGGCGCTGGACGGCGGGGACCGGATGCTTTCCCTGCTGCTTTCCCTCGCGGCGCTTCCGGAGGATTTCGACCGCCCGGAGCGTCCGGTGACGGAGGAGGCGCTGGAGTCCCTGCGTTCCGCCATCATCAGCGGGCAGGGGGACAGCGTTTACGGGGAGGTGACCCGTATCCAAGTGCCCGGACTGGAAGTCTGGCGGGCTAAGGACAATCTTTTATACACCTTTTCCCGGCAGTCCGATGGCTGCATCGCGATCTACGATATGAATACCGGAGAGAAGCTTACGCAGGACGGGATCCTGGAAGAAGAGCCGGCGCAGTGCCTGTTCTCGGAGAATCTGGGTGGCTATCTGATCTTCCCGGACCGCATAGAGGATCTGAACGGCATCGATCTCTCACAGTTCGCGGATCAGGACCGCTTCGTAGACCGTGACCCGTATTTCGAATGGAGCGAAGAACCGGATTACGATCTGTGTGAGACAGAGTCTTCGTATCTGCTGCTGCAGAAAAACAAGGGCGTTTTCAGCGGATACATGCGCATGCACAACACGGCATACCGCACCTACGAGGAGGAAGGAATACGTCTGGAGGCGGCTGCGGCAGCGGGCACGGACAACGAGTTCCTGCTCGCCGGATACCATGCCGTCGGGGGGGACGAAGCCGCGCCTGCGATCCTGCGGGTCGATACTTATCATTCTTACGAAAACGAAGTGAATAACGTCATTTTCCGTTATCTGGCGGACACCTACGTCAAGCAGATCGAAGTCTCCCGGGACGGCTCTTTGATCGCAGGTTACCGGGAAGGCGCCTTGCTGTTCTGGAACGCTGCAGCCGAAGAACCTGCCCTGGTCTTCGACATGGAGAAACTGGAAGGCGCCAAGATATTGAGCGTACAGTTCTCCGGGCGGGAGACCTCCCTCTGCGCGATCCTCTGCGACAACAGCTACGTTTATCTCTATGACTGTGCGAGAGACGAGATACGAAGGATCATCCCGCCGGGGTTGTACCGGGTAACGGCTCTGATGTGGAACGCGGAAGGAACGGAACTGCTGCTGACCTGCAGCGACGATGCTGCCCGCGTCGTTTCCACGGAAAACGGCGACGTGATCCAGACCCTCGTCTGTCCCTCTGCGCTGAAGAGAGCTGCGTACGGGCAGGAAGACAATAACGGAAACAGCACGAATGACACCTTCGTACTGCTGGAAGGGGACGGGGAGATCTGCGTCTTCCAGCTGCGCGAGCAGGGAGAGGACGTACCGTTGATGACCCGGCTCAACGACAAACTGTCCGTGATGTCCACCGTTTCGGATAACACATACCGCATCGCCATCGCGAAGGATGGCGAACGGATCTGGAACTATCACGGGGACGGTCTGCACGTCTACGATGCCCGGAGCGGAGAAGTATTGAAAGTGATCGACGGAGAGGATATCGCCTCCACGCTGCTTCCCACGGAACATTGGATGATCTCTTACCGCAGCCGGGATGATTACCGTGCAACGCCGGCAGAGGAGGCGGTGCGCATCTACGACGCCGAAACGCTGGAGCCGGTGCAGAAACTGCAGTTTACCTATCCGCACGTGTCCATCTATGTTCCCCCGTCGGGCGACCCCCGTGAAACAGCGATAGAGGAAGGCATGATTCTTTCAGATGTGTTCCTGAACGAAGACGCTTCGTTGCTGTTCTCCGTAGGGCGGTCTGCGGAGGCGTATCCCTGCCTGTTCGCTTTCCGTACGGACAGCTGGGAGGAATGCTGGCACATCGGGCTGGACTGGGGGCTGCCGACGGACCGTCTGTTCGACTTTGCCGCAGACTGGCCGGGGTATATCGCACTGGACGCGGATCTCATGCACGAAAGCGGAAAGATCCTCTGCGTGTATACCTATTCGGAAAATCCGGACCGGAATTTCGATTCGATCCGGCAGAATGCCCGGACGGATTATTCCCACCAGTTGTCCGGCGCAGGATTCGAAGAGAAGTTCAGCTGCCGCATCGCAGCAGAAGTCCGCGACCCCCAGACAGGCGAGGTACTGCAGACCTACGGTCTCCCGTATACCGTCCTGCTGTTCTACGAAGAACCGGAGTACGGACTGCTGATCGCCCAGGATGCGGATTATAACGTACACATCCTGAAGGCGGAGAGCGGGGAAGAGATCGCCCTGTGCGAAGCGGACAGCCGCATCTTCGATTATGCGCTATCGGATACGGAGCTGAAGATCCGTTACGAACTCTTCGGCACGATGGAAAGCGTTGCCCCGCAGGGGCACGTCGTCAGCCTGTCCGGGGAAGTGACCTGCGTATCGGCTCCGGAACTCGACATGCCCGTCCCCCATGACGGCTATTACGGAGATGTTCCTTTTGCTGCCGCTTCGGACGGCCTTTACGATGCGAAGACAGGCGCTGCGCTGATCCATTGGGACGGAGGGCAGTATCATTACCTGACCTCCTGGGAAGATGGCAGGGGCGTGCTCCTGTTTGCGCCATTCAAGACGGCTTCTACCACAGCAGTCGATGGCGACGTCGTGATCCTGCGCTGGGCGGAGGGCGCCCGGCTGCGGGAGATCGCCCGTCAGATGCTGGGCGGCCGGGAACTGTCCGAAGAACAAAAGCAGCAGTATTTCCTGAAATAAAAAACCGGGGTTCCCCGGCAGAAAAAAGCCCTCCGGCAATCGGCCGGAGGGTTTTCTCTATCGGATTCTATTCGCTTACGATATTGTGCTTCTCGCCCCTTGCGTAGGCGGCGATGTTGTCCGCCAGCACCTGCACCAGCCTCTGGCGGGTCTCCAGACCCTTCCAGCCCATGTGCGGCGTCAGGATGACGTTGGGCATGTCGTACAGCGGATTGTCCGCCGCGGGCGGCTCGGTCTCCTGCACGTCCAGCCCCGCGCCGGCCAGGCGGCCTTCCTGCAGGGCTCTGATGAGCGCCTGCTCGTCCACGAGGGCGCCCCGGGAGGCGTTGATCAGACAGGCGGTGGGCTTCATCTGCTTCAGCGTCTCTTCGTTGATCAGGTGCTTCGTCGCCGGGGTGAGCGGGCAGTGGAGGGTCACGTAGTCGCTCTCGCGGAGCAGCTCCTCCAGGGAGACGTTCTTCGTGCCGGCTCCGAAATCCTTCGGCGTGCGGGTGTAGACGAGGACGTTCATGCCCAGGGCTTTGGCGATCTCGATCACTTTGCCGCCGATGTTGCCTGCGCCGACGACGCCCAGTGTCTTGCCGTTCACTTCCGTGTGGCTGACCCCGAGATATTTCGTGAAGTTGGAGCGGTCACCTTTTTCCAGCGCGCGGATCTGCTTCCCCATCTCCGAAGAGAGGTTCAGCAGCATCATGACCGCGGTCTGCGCCACCCGGTCCGTGGAATAGGCGGGCACGTTCGCGACTTTGATGCCTTTCTCCCTGCAGGCGGCCAGGTCGATGTTGTTGTAGCCCGTGCCGGCCTCGCAGATCAGTTTGACGCAGTCCGGCAGCGCCCGGATGGCATCCGCGTTCATGGGCAGTTCCTTCGAAACGAGGACCTCCGCGCCTTCCGCTCTTTCCGCATATTGCTCCGGCGTACTGGCGTCGTAGCAGACGACTTCGTCGCCCAGGGAATCGTAGCCCGCCAGGCCGTCATAGTTCACTTTCGCACCGTTTAGAACGACGACTTTCATGTTTCTTATTTCTCCTTTTTAAACACCGTAAATACCGTGGGCCCGCTGCCCGACTGCAGCGTAGCCAGCCCGCCTTCCGTCTGCGACAGGCGCTCGATCTCTCTGCCGATCTTCGGAAACAGCCGTACGGCGGGCGCCTGCAGGTGGTTGCCCAGATACGCGCACTTCTCTTCGACGGTCCGCGCGGCCAGATAGCCCGCCACGTCGCAGGGCTTCGCGTAATCCTCCGGCTTCAGCGCGCCGTACACCTTCGCCGTCGAAACTTCGAGCTTCGGCGTAAACGTTTCGATGCGGGCGTCGAGCGGGTCGATATACGTCAGCTTTTCGCCGCGGCCTTCCGCGACCGCTGCTTCGTGACCCATCGCAGCCGCCAGACAGAACGGTACGTCTGAACCGATGGCCAGCGCGACGTCGAACAGCTTCGCGCGCACGTCCGGATCCATGCCTTCGTCCGTTTCGCCTTCTGCCAGGCCCCAGAGCTTGGCCAGGCCCCAGATCACCGCGGCGGCGTCCGTCGATCCGCCGGCCAGCCCCGCCGCCAGCGGGATGTTCTTGACGACCGCGATCCCGCAGGTCTCTCTCTGCCCCGGATGGAACGCGTCGTGCATGCGCAGCGCAGCCTGGTAAGCCAGATTTTTCGGCCCGGACGGCAGCTTTTTGTGACCCGGATCCAGCGTCAGATCCATGCCGCCGCCGAACGCGCAGCCGCGCACCGCGGCCAGACCGGCCTGTCTTTCCCAGGAGATCTTTACGCCGTCCGCCAGGTCGATGGCCTGCATCACCATCTGCACCTCATGATACCCGTCGTCCCGTTTGCCGAGCACGTTCAGGATGAGATTAACTTTTGCTTTTGCCTTCAATTCGATGGTATTCATATGGGTATTATAGCATGAAATATGATAAAATAATGTGTTAAGAAAGGGTATAATCGCGCGTTGGTCGACAGGACCCCGACGCGCATTCACGCATACTATGAACACACTGATCGCAGTCGACAACAGCGGTTCCTACCGCGTTTATCTTACTATAACCACAGACCTTTGCGAGCAGGCCATGCAGATCCATGACTGCGTGCCTACCGCGGCAGCGGCCCTCGGCCGCACGCTCACCTGCGCCGGCATGATGGGCCTGATGCTCAAATCCATGAGCGACAAACTGACCGTGCAGATCAAAGGCGACGGTCCGGCCGAGCAGATCCTCGCCACCGCGGACGCTTTGGGCAGAGTCAAGGGCTATATCGTCAACCCCGCGGCGCAGCTCCCCGCAAAGCCAGACGGCCATCTGGACGTGGGCGGCATCGTCGGGAACGGCAGCCTGACCGTCATCAAAGACCTGGGCCTGAAGGAGCCCTACGTGGGCACCATCCCCCTCGTCACCGGCGAGATCGCCCGGGACTTCACCCAGTATTTCGCCGTGTCCGAGCAGCAGCCCGGCAGCGTGGCGCTTGGCGTGCGGTTCACCCCGGACGGCGCGCACGTGGCCTATGCGGGCGGCATGATCGTACAGGTGCTGCCCGGCGCGAGCGACGAGTGCCTGGACGCGCTGGAAGAGCTGCTGTATACCATGGACGATCTGACGCTTCTGATCGGCGACGCAGGCGCCGACCTGTACAAACTGATGGACATCATCTTCGGCAAGCTGCCCGGGGATTTCCGCCCGAGGGTGCTCGAAGAGCGCAGCATCTCCTGGCTGTGCGACTGCAGCAGGGAGCGCATGGAAAAGGCGCTGATCTCCATCGGAAGGAAAGATCTGTCCGAGATCATCGAGGAAGACCGCGGCGCGGAGCTGACCTGTCAGTTCTGCCGCAGGAAATATACGTTTACAGAAGACGAGCTGATCCAGCTCCTGCAGGAGGCCTCCCATGAATAAGATCAGACTGGGCGTCATCTACGGCGGCAAATCCGGCGAGCACGAAGTATCCATCATGTCCGCCGATTCCGTCATCAACGCCATCGACACCGAAAAGTACGACATCACGCGCATCTTTATCAGCAAGGAAGGCTGGTGGACCATCGCGGGTCAGCCGCTCAATCCCTGGGACCTGCGCAGCTACATCGATTTCGCCCTGCCCATCCTGCACGGGCCAAACGGCGAGGACGGCACGGTGCAGGGCCTGCTGAAGCTGGCGGGCATGCCCTACGGCGGCTGCGACGTGCTGGGCTGTTCCGTGACCATGGACAAGATCGTGGCGAAAAAAGTCTTCGCCGCGGAGGGACTGCGGCAGGCGCCCTACATCGCGTTCACGGACGCGGACCCGGTGGAAGACGTCATCGAAAGAGCCTGCAGCGAACTGCGGTTCCCCATGTTCGTCAAACCCTCCAACATGGGCTCCTCCGTGGGCATCACGAAGGCGCATGACAGAGACGAACTGAAAGACGCGATCGCGCTGGCCGCGAAATACGACAGCCGCCTGCTGATCGAACAGGGCATCGACGCCCGGGAGATCGAGAGCGCGGTGATGGGCAACAACGTGCTCGTCTGCGGCGAGGTGGGCGAGATCGTGCCCGGCGCGGAATTTTACGACTACAACGACAAGTACTTCGACGGGAACAGCCAGCTGCTCATCCCGGCGCCCATCACGGAGGCGCAGAAAAACGAGGTGCTGGACATGGCCAGACGGGCGTACAAAGCCTGCGGCTGCAGCGGATTCTCCCGGGTCGACTTCCTGATGGACAAGGCGACCGGAGAGATCTACATCAACGAGATCAACGCGATCCCCGGATTCACGAAGACCAGCATGTTCCCCCGCCTGATGATGGCGGCGGGCATGAAGTATCCGGAGATCATCGACAGGATCGTGGAGTTGGGATATGAAAGACATCATGCTGAAGATCACCGGTAAAACGGTAAGACAGGACGAAGGAAACGAAAAACATGAGGACATCATGGAGTTCGTGACCGCCGGCCAGCTGTATCACAGGGGGTCGACGACGTTCATCAAATATCCGGAGAGCGAGCTCTCCGGGCTGGAAGGCTGCACGACGTCGCTCATCATCACGAAGGACAAGGTGAAGATGAAGCGCAGCGGCCGGCCTTTGGCTGCGGATACGGAGATGGAGTTCAAGAAGGGCGAGCGCTTTTACGGCATGTACGAGACGCCTTACGGCCCCGTGGGCATGGAATTGCTGACGAACGACGTCACCGGCCTGGAAGACGCGGGCGAGGGCAGACAGAAGCTGTCCATCGACTATCACATCAGCCTGCACGGCCTGATGGAGTCGAGAAATAAACTGGAATTGGAGATCACACATCAAAACGAAGGGGTAATGCAATGAACAGAAAACAGCAGCGGACAAAGACGCTTGCCCGCATCCTGGCCGTCATCGTCGCGCTGGCGATGGTGCTGATGTCGGGCTATTATCTTCTTTTGGCCTTTTCGGCCGGGGACGCCGTCTTTTTCGTCTACGCGGCGGAAGACCCGCAGACCGTCGAAAAGAACCTGAGCAAACTGGACGCCCTGCGGGACGTCGTCAAATACATAGACGAGAACTATGCGGACGACGTGAACGTGGAAGACCTGACGGACGCCGCGTATAACGGCGTGTTCGACGCGCTCGACCGGTGGTCCGTCTACTACAAGACGCAGGAGGAAAAGGACGCCTTCATCAACCAGGTGACCGGCAATTACGCCGGGATCGGGGTCACGATGACCCTGGACGGCGACGGCCGCTGCGTCATTACCCAGGTGAACACGCTGGGTCCCGCGTACGAGGCCGGCGTCAAGGCCGGGATGATCATCGTGAGCGTGGACGGCACGGCCGTGAAGGGAAAGACGCTGGACGAGATCTCTTCCCTCGTGCGGGGCGAGCCGGGCACGAAGGTGACGCTGGATCTGGAACTGGACGGCGCAACGCGGACGATGGAGATCGAGCGCCGCAGCATCAAGGCGCAGACGGTGACGTACGCCATGCTCGAGGATAAGATCGGCTATATCGCCATCTCCCAGTTCTCCGGCGATTCCTGGAGGGAATTCCGCGCCGCGAAGCTCAATCTGATCGCGGAGGGAATGGAAGCGCTCATCCTGGATCTGCGCGGCAACGGCGGCGGCGTCATGGGAGACGCTCTGAGCGTGGCCGGCATGCTGGTGCCGCAGGGCAAGCCGCTCGTCTACTACGAGCAGCAGGGCGAGATCTTCGACGAGGCGTACTCCGCCGGCGGAACGTATAAGGACGTGCCGCTCGCCGTCCTGATCGACGGTCACACGGCCAGCGCTTCGGAATGTCTGGCGGCTGCCGTCAAGGACAACGGCGCAGGTACGCTCATCGGCGAGACGACGTACGGCAAGGGCGTGGCGCAGGAGCTGGTGACCCTGGACAACGGCGATAACTTCAAATTAACGTTCTGTCACTTCCTCACCCCGAACAAACAGCGCATCGACGGCGTGGGCATCGCGCCGGACATCGCCGTAAGCAACGGCGCAGGCCTGACAGCGGCCCAGATCGAGGCGATCGAGGCGAAGCTGCTGCCCATGAGCGAAGGACGGAAGTACTATAAAGGCCAGATCGGCCTGACGGTCCTGGCCGCCCAGCAGCGGCTGAAGATCGTCGGCTACGACGTGGACGAGAACGCCCGCATGGACGAAAAGACCGTGGCGGCGCTGAAGCGCATCCAGGCGCTTTACGGCGCGTCGCCCTACGGCGGACTGGATTTCTGCACGATCGAACTGGTGGAGCGCGCGCTGAGCGAATACGTCTACGGCGGCACGGAAGACAAGCAGCTGCTGAAGGCCATCGAGGTGCTGAAATGAGACTGTTCCGGAAACTGGCAGCTCTCGCCGCTGCCGCAGGCATCGTGATCGGCACGGCTGCGCCGGTCCGCGCCATGACGTTCTTCTATGGTGAAACCCCCATCGACCTGCGCATGGACGCGCTGCAGGAGATGATCGAGGAAGTCCGGGAGAACTATAAAGACGAGACGGCGATGGACGATATCTTCCTTGGCATCTACAAGGGGCTGTTCAGCAGCCTGGGCGATCCCTGGACCGAGTTCGTCACGCCGGTGGAAGCGCCTCCGGGCACGAATTTCATCACCAACGACGTGGACGAAGTCTACGAAGGCATCGGCATCGTCATCCGCAAGACCGACAGCGGGCTGCGCATCTCCAGCGTAGTGAGCGGGTCCCCGGCGTTTCAGGCGGGCATCCACTCCGGTGACTACATCCTGAAGGTGGGTCCCGTGGACGTGACGGAGATGACTTCGGAAGAGGCCGCCCAGCTGATCCGCGGCAGCAGCGGCAGCTCGGTGACCCTCACCGTCGACCGGGACGGCGACGTGAAGGTGTTCGAGGTGATCCGGCAGGTCATCCGTACCGACACCGTCGCGGCGGAGATGCTGGACGAGGGCATCGGGTATATCAGGATCAGCTCGTTTTCCGCCGGCACGGCGGATTGCTTCGCGGAAGAGTACGACAAGCTGGCGGCGCAGGGCGCGAAAGGCATCGTGCTGGATCTGCGGGGCAACGGCGGCGGATCGGTGGAGCAGGCGGTATCCGTGGCGGATCATCTCATCCACAGAAACGGCGTCATCTCCATCTTCAAACGCCAGGGCGAAGTGATCGAGACGGTCCATTCGACCGCGGACGATTTCGCGAACCTGCCCGTCGTGTGCCTGGTGGATCACAACACGGCCAGCGCGTCGGAGCTGCTGACGGCAGCTCTGAAGGACCATAAAGCCGCGACGGTCGCCGGCGAGACGACCTACGGCAAGGGCGTGGCCCAATTCGTGGGCTCCGGAGGCAAGGGCAACTATTTTAAACTGTCGATCTACTATTTCCTCTCCCCGAAAGGAAACGACATCGACGGCGTCGGCATCCAGCCGGACGTGGCCATCTACAATCAGAGCGAACGCAGCGAAGAAGAGATCGCGGCCATCCGGGCTTCCATGGCGCCGATCAACGAGGAGAAGAAATATTACGCAGGCCAGAGCGGCCTGAACGTATACGGCGTGCAGCAGAGGCTGCAGGCGATGGGCTATGACGCGGCGCCGACGGGCGTCATGGACGCGAAGACTGTCGCGGCCCTGAAGCTCCTGCAGGCCGAAGCGGGCGCCTGCCCCTACGGCGGACTGGATTACTGCACGCTGGGGATCGTAAAGGATAAGTTCGACGCGTGGTGCAGCCCGGCGTCCGAAGACGCTGCGCTGGCGAAGGCGCTCGAGTTGTTGAAATGAGGTGTTTGCAATGTATGAAGAACTGAAATTGCAGGCAGCGAAGGCTGCGGAAGAGATCATTGCTGCGGCGAAACTGGAGGAAGGCGACGTGCTGGTCGTCGGCTGCTCGTCCAGCGAAGTGTGCGGACAGAAGATCGGCTCCGATTCCAACGAAGACGTGGCGAGAGCCGTGTTCGCCGGCATCTGGGAGACCGCGAAGGCGCATCAGGTCTGGCTGGCAGCCCAGTGCTGCGAGCATCTGAACCGCGCCATCATCATGGAGGCCGCCTGCGCGAAGCAGTACGGGCTTCCGAGGGTCAACGTCGTGCCGCAGAAGAAGGCCGGCGGATCGTTCGCGACGGCCGCCTACGCGAACTTCGAAAAACCCGTAGCTGTCGAGGAGATGCATATCGCCCGGGCCGGTCTGGACATCGGCGATACGTTTATCGGTATGCACATGGACAAGGTCTGCGTACCCGTCAGGCTGTCCATGAAGCAGATCGGCGAGGCGCATCTGACGGCTTGCCGCGTGCGGCCGAAGTTCATCGGCGGCAACCGCGCCGTGTACGACGAGAGCCTGAAATAGAGAGAGAAAAAGCGAGACCCGCACGAACCGTGCGGGTCTTTTTCTATCGCGGCCGAGTGCGGCCTTCGGATCGTCTCACTTGCTCTGCAGTTTGCCGATCTGCCTGGCCCAATTGCCCCAACCCTCTGTGATGAGTTTCCGGCCTGCGTACATGGATGCCAGGGAAGGATCCAGCGGCGGTGCGATCTCCACCACGTCGAACGCCATGATATTCAAACCTTCGAACAGCATATTGAGCAGCGTGATCGCCATGCGGGACGTAAGTCCGCCGAACTGCGGTGTTCCGGTACCTGCTGCGTAGGCCGGATCCAGCGCATCGATGTCAAACGTGAGATAGACTTTGCGGTAGCGGCGCATCTTTTCGATGCAGTCTTTCGCCACGGCTTCGATCCCCTCCGCATAGCAGTCATAGGCGGTCTTCACCTGGATAGGATTGTTTTTATACAGTTCGAATTCGTCCGGTTCAATGGATCGGATGCCTATGAAATACAGGTTCTCAAAGCCCTGGATGTTCTTCAGTTCCAGCGCTCTGCGTTCCGTGTTGCCGTGGGACAGTTTATCGCCCTCCAAAGCGTCGCACAGATCCATATGAGCGTCCACGTGGATGATCCCGAAAGGTTCATCCAACGCGTCGTCGATGCCCCTTTCTACGGGGATCGTTACGCTGTGATCGCCGCCGACCATGGTGAATTTTTTCCCGGCCTTCACCAGTTCGCATACGAACTGTTGAATATCCGCGAAAACTTCTTCCCGGTTCTCCATCGTGAGAGGAAAGTTTCCCGCATCCACCACATTGAACGTGTCGAAGTAATCCAGACGCTCTGTGCAGGGCGTGGACTGCAGCGTGTTGGCGCGAAGCATGTCAGGCGCCTGTGCGGCACCTGCCCGGTAGCTGGCGCCTCCGTCGAATGGGATGCCGAAAATGACGGCGTCTGCATCGACGGGATCCATATCCGGACGATTGAGGCCGCACCAGGCATTGGGATTGCGTGATTCGTTATTTTTGGTAATCATAAATGAGAACTCCTTTATTCTTGCTGTTTTGCATTGACGGTTTTGCCGCTTTTATTCTTGCGGCAGGTAGGGGAGATCTCTCACTAACACTTCGTTTCCATGGGCCCTCAGCAGCCAGAGCAGGTCCTCCGTCCTCAGCCACACTGTGGCGGTGTTGTCGTTGGGGTGGGCGCCTACGAGGGCGGGCGGCTGCAGGAAATAGCTGTCCAGGTAGAGCGTGACCCGGCAGGTCTCGTCGTTCAGGAGGCCCAGAGGGGTCACCGCGCCGGGGATGAGGCGCAGCACGCTTTCCAGCTCCTCCGCAGAGGCGAACTTCAGTTGCCGCAGGCCTTCCGCTTTGCGCAGCGCTTTCAGATCCGCGCGCTTGTCGCCCTTCACCGTGATCAGATAATAGTTCTGCGTCTTGTCTTCGCGCACGAAAAGATTCTTGGCGTCCGCTTCCGGGTGGGGCATGGGGATCTTCGAAACGTCCTCCATGTTCCAGACCGCCGGATGTTCCGTGATCTCGAAGTCCACGCCGCAGTTTTTCAGATGTTCGTATACCTGCTCCTTATTCATGGGTCTATTATAGCACGTCTGCGCAGTCTCATTTATCCTGCGGATTTACGGGTTGGTTCTTTTGTGATATCTTAACAATGTAGAGTATACGCATTTCTGACAGAATGAAAAGAGGTGTTTCCATGTCATTCGTCCGCAATAACGAATCCGCGTTCAGCGATACCAGGACCCGCAGCCAGAAGCTGACGCCCTGTTCGGGCATGTGCTCCTTCTGCACGGAGGACTGCGCCGGCACCTGCGAGATCGGCCTTTCCGCCGTTCTGGGCAAGGCCATGGTCTACCCGACCAATACCGGCAGCAACCAGATCGCAAGCGAAAAGGATAATCCGATCGATTATTCCATCTTCAACATCAACGGACGCTGCTTCGGCGCGCTGGGCGCCCCGGAGAACGGCGAATATCCGTCTATCTACAACGTGAAAACGGAACGGGTCATCGGCAAGCGCAATCCCGTGAAGATCGCGCTGCCGTTCACTCTGCCCGCGCTCATCAAACTCAACTGGAAAGACTATTTCGCGGCGGCGGCGATGGCCGGCACGATCTGCGTCATCGGCGAAGGCTCTCCCAGCAAGGACCCGGAACTGAAGCTGGAGAACGGCAAGATCGTCCGTTTCGAGAAGCTGAAGGAGATGCTGGGCGCGTTCGACCGCTACGACCGGGGCTACGGACAGATCGTCCTGCAGTGCAACGTGGAAGACGACGCGATGGGCCTGCCGGAATACGCGATCCGGGAGTGCGGCGCCAAGGGCATCGAATTCAAATTCGGCCAGAGCGCCAAGGGTACGCAGCCCGCGAACCGCATCGGGTCTCTGGAAGCCGCGATCGCCAAGAAGAAGGACGGCTTTATCGTCTATCCCGACCCGGAAGATCCGGCCGTGGCGGAAGCGGCAAAACGCGGCGCTGCGCCGAAGTTCTGGTCTTACGCGCGGCTGCCCATGTGGACGGAAGAGAGCCTGGGCAAGCGCATCGAAGAGCTGCGCGCCATGGGCTTGAAGAACGTGTACTTTAAGACCGCCGGTTTCGATCCCGCCGATATGGAACGCCTGCTGCGCATGGCGTCCGACCTGGAAGTGGATATGGTCACGTTCGACGGCGCCGGCGGCGGTTCCGGCTACAGCCCGGACAAGATGATGAACGAATTCGGCCTGCCCGCGGCCTGCATCGAGAGCGCGATCGTTCCCATGTGCGACCGGCTGAAGGCGGAAGGCAAGTATATCCCGTCCATCGTCATCACCGGCGGGTTCGCAACGGAAGACCAGGCGTATAAGGCGCTGGCGCTGGGCGCTCCCTACGTGACCGCCGTAGGCCTCTGCCGCGCGACGATGGCCGCGGCCATGGTGGGCAAGAAGGTAGGCGATCAGCTGAAGGAAGGCACCGTGCCGGCCCATCTGCAGAAGTTCGGCTCCTGCGCGGACGACCTGTTCCTGGAACTGGGCGAAGTGCGCGGCCTGTACGGCGAAGAGGCGGAGAGCATGTCCCTCGGCGCCGTGGGAGCCTATTCCTATCTGCGCAAAATGACGTTCGGCGTACAGCATTTCGCAGCGCTCAACCGAAAATTCGACGTCGCGCTGGCGGACCGCAGCGACCTGATCCCCCTGACGCAGGACGCGCGCATGCTGCTGAAGGGCACCTGGTTCGACTGGTAATCCTTTGTGCAATCAGCCGGCCTTCGGGCCGGCTTTTTTATTTGCATCACCTATAAATCCATGCAAAAATTTACACGTCATTCACAAAACAAATGGTGGCGGCGGATCTATCGGCAGGATTATAATCAAATGAGAGGAAAGGCGTTTGGCATGACCCCCTATGAAGGCAAGTATTATTTCTAACAACGTGGATATTGAGGAGCTTGTGCCAAGCGCCTTTTCGCTTTTTCTTCTCCCCGGCGGCTCCGCGGAAGACGTGCTGACTGCCGCCCGCGACCGCATCCATCTCGGCGCGAAGCTGCTGGCTCATCCGATGGCCGGCCGCCTGCGTCCGAACGAGACGCCATACAGGACGGTCGTCCTGGAGGAGACGGAAGGGCCGCTGGATCTGTCCAGCTTCGAGATCATCGAATACTGCCTGGCGGAGGAGAAAAAATACGAAAGCAGCCGTAAAAAATACGACGAACCGCTGCTTCCCGATCTGCGGTTCATCAACTGTGAGATCCTGAAAAGCATATTGGAAGAATTATCTTAGAGAAGGAGGTACGCATGGAACTGGAACTCAGAAAAATCGCCATACGGAACATCGAGTTCGGCAGTCCCGCGCGCATCGAAGGGGACACGCTCATCGCGGATCCCGATGAGATGCGCGAACTGATGCTGGAGGACAGCCGGATCAAGGACGTTTCGTTCGACATCGCTCTGCCCGGGTCATCCACGCGGATCCTTCCGGTCAAGGACGTCATCGAGCCCAGAGCAAAGCCCGACGGCGAGACCTTCCCCGGAACGTTCCACGAGGACATGCAGGAAGGCGGCGAAGGCATCACGTATTGTCTGGAGGGCTGCGTCGTGACCACGACAGGGCCCATCGTCGGCTTCCAGGAAGGCCTGATCGACATGAGCGGCCCGGCAGCCGAATACAACGTGTATTCCAAGCTGTGCCATCTGGTGATGATCATCGAGAAGCAGGACTACGTCGATCCCCACGAACATGAGGAAGTCGTCCGCGTCGCTGGCCTGAAGCTGGCTCAGCATATCGCGGAACTCGGATTCCTCGTGGAGGATTACAAGAGCGAAACGTACACCTGGGGCACCATCGGCGAGAATTACAACGCCTATCCGGATCTGCCCAAGGTGGTCTACGTGTACAACTGCATGTCCCAGGGCCTGCTGCACGACTCGTATTTCTACGGCAGAGACTCCAAGATCATCGTTCCGACGATGCTCACGCCGCTGGAGATCTTCGACGGCGCGCTGGTCTCGGGCAACTGCGTATCGCCCGGTTCCAAGACCACGACGTACATGCATCAGAACAACGCCTGCATCCTGGAACTGCTGAAGCATCACGGCAAGGACTTCAACTTCGTCGGCATCGTGCTCTGCCCGCTGATGACCACGCTGAAGGAAAAATTCCGCAACCGCATGCTGACCGTCCGCCAGGTGAAGATGCTCGGCGCCGACGGCGCGCTCATCTCCCAGGAAGGCTTCGGCAACCCGACGACCGACCTGATGATCGTGTGCCAGGAGCTGGAGAGAAACGGCATCAAGACCGTCATCATCACGAATGAAGACGCAGGCATCGACGGCATGAGCGAATCGCTGCCCGACAGCGTTCCCGAAGCCAACGCCATCGTCACGACAGGCAACTCCAACGCGACCCTGATGCTGCCCGCCATGGACAAGACCATCGGCGTGCTGAAAGACATCGAACGGGTCTGCGGCGGCACAGTGAATTCCATCCAGCCCGACGGCAGACTGCTGATCGAGATCCACGGAATCATGGGCGGTCACAATCTGCAGGGCAACACCCTCGTCGGCGCCGTTACCATTTAAAGGAGGTTTGGCATGAAGAAAATACTGTTCTATACCAACCAGTTCTTCGGCCAGATCGGCGGTGAGGAATTCGCTTACACCGAACCGTTCGTCGAAGAAGGCTGCAAAGGCCCGGCCGTAGGCCTGCAGGCCGCGATCCCCGACGGGGAGATCGTCGCGTCCATCGTCTGCGGCGACAACTACTTCGCGGAAAATATCGACAAGTGCAAGGACTTCATCCGCGCGCAGGTCGAGAAATACCAGCCCGACCTGTTCATCGCGGGTCCGGCGTTCAACGCCGGCCGCTTCGGCATCGCCTGCGGCGAGAGCTGCAAGCTGGTGCAGGAAGAACTGGGCATCCCGGCCATCACCGGCATGTACGAAGAGAACCCGGCGGTCGACATGTTCAAGGCGAACTGCAAGATCGTCAAGACCGCGAAATCCGCGGCGGGCATGCGCCAGGCTGTTCCGGCCATGGCGGCTCTGGCGGGCAAGATCCTGCGGGGCGAAAAGCTGGGCCTGCCCAAGGAAGAAGGCTACTTCCCCATGGGCAAGCGGGTCAACGTGTTCCACGAGAAGAACGGCGCCGTCCGCGCCGTCGAGATGCTCGTCAAGAAGCTGAACGGCGAACCCTACGAGACCGAGCTGGAGATCTCCACCTACGAAAAGGTGGAACCGGCCGCGCCGCTGCCCGACCTGAAACACGCGAAGATCGCGCTGTGCACGTCCGGCGGCATCGTGCCCATGGGCAACCCGGACCACCTGACCGCAGCGTCGGCCAAGTTCTGGAAGAAATACGACCTTCACGGTCTGAACGAACTGACGCCCGGCAAGTTCGAGTCGGTGCACGCGGGCTATGACCCGGTGTACGCCAACGAGAACCCCAACCGCGTCGCACCCTACAACGTACTGAAAGAGATGGAGAAGGAAGGCGAGATCGGAGAGATCTATCCCTATCTGATCACGACGACCGGCAACTCCACCTCCGTGGCAGACGCCACCAGATTCGGAAAGGAGATCGCTGAGGAGCTGAAGGCCGCGGGCGTTCAGGGCGTCATCCTCACCTCCACCTGAGGGACCTGTACGCGTTGCGGTGCAACGATCATCAAGCAGATCGAAAAGGCCGGCATCCCCGCCGCCCACGTCTGCACAGTCACTCCCATCTCCAAGACGGTAGGCGCAGCCCGTATCTCCGGCGCGCAGGCCATTCCTTACCCGGCGGGCAACCCGAACCTGCCTCCCGACAAGGAAGAGAAGCGCCAGCGCGAGATCGTCGAGAACGCGCTCGAACTGCTGCTGGAATAGGGAAAAGGCTTTTCCATCAAGTCATAAAAAGGTCGCTTCCGAAGCGACCTTTTTGTTTTGCCCGGCCTGTATCATAAAGGCGTAAACAGACAGAGACGCGCCCGGCGCGATACAGAAAGGGGAAAAACAATGGAAAAGAAGAGAAACGATCTTACGGAACTGGTATTCATCCTGGACAGAAGCGGCTCCATGGCGGGGCTGGAAAGCGACACGATCGGCGGCTTCAACGGCCTGATCGACAAGCAGAAGAAGGTGGACGGCAAGGCGTTCGTCACGACGGTGCTGTTCGACAATCAGCAGAAGACGGTCCACGACCGCATCGATCTGACGGAGGTGGCGCCGATGACGGAAAAGGAGTATTACGTGGGCGGGTCCACGGCGCTGCTCGACGCAGTCGGCGACACGGTGACCCACATCGAAAAGATCCACAAGTACGTCCGCCCGGAGGACGTGCCGGCGCACACGATGGTCGTGATCACGACGGACGGCATGGAGAATTCCAGCCACAGATGGCGCGCGGCGGACGTAAAGAAGCTGGTGGAAAAGAAGAAGGAAGGGGGCTGGGAGTTCCTGTTCCTGGGCGCCAACATCGACGCGGTGAGCGAAGCGGCCCGCTTCGGCATCGACGCGGACAGAGCGGTGCGCTACTGCAACGATTCCGTGGGCGTGCGCAAGAACTTCTCCGCTGTCGGCAAGGCGATGGCCAGCCTGCGCAGGGACGCCTGCATGCCGGCAAGCTGGAAAGAAGAGATCGAGGAGGATTACAAGAGCAGAGGGTAAGCGGCTCATATGATAGGTTACAGCCCTGCGGAAGCGTTGCAGGGCTGTTTTATTGTATGCTACAATGCTTATAATTGTGAGGTGTCTGCTGCGGAGCAGCGCAGAAGGAGATGATGACAGATGCTGGTGTCCATACTATCCATCATCGCAA
>JAEEGH010008237.1_pt1 | contig 24732 bp, 11 predicted proteins | sample 9134181 | NCBI WGS metagenome assembly JAEEGH01 (sample SAMN16246544, study PRJNA631951) | gut metagenome | biome: gut microbiome; feature: rumen; material: DP-attached | host: Bos | place: Iran: Karaj | collected 2018-10
CGTCCCGGTAGCATCCTGCCGCCCGGCCCAGAGATGCGGGACGTAGGCCAGAAGTCTTGGGACAACCTCGAAGTGCGCGTCTATCCCGGTGCCAACGGCTCGTTCACGCTCTATGAGGACGAGGGCGACGGCTACAACTACGAGAAGGGTGTCTTCAGCACCATCGCCTTTGAGTGGAACGACAAAACCAAGACGCTTACGATAGGTGCACGACAGGGCAGCTACCCTGGCATGCTTAACGACAGGAAGTTTACAATTGTGCTTCCCAACGGTCAGCAGCAGGAGGTCAACTATAACGGACAACAACAAGCAATCAAATTATGAGAATCAGAACCTTAACATTGATGCTGGCTGTCGGCACCCTAACGGCGATGGCCCAGCAACACAAGCTCTGGTATGCCAATCCTGCCAAACACTGGTTGGAGGCATTACCCGTTGGCAATTCCACGTTAGGCGCGATGGTTTATGGCGGTACTGACGTGGAGGAAATTCAGTTGAACGAGGAGACATTCTGGAGCGGACAGCCCCACGACAACAATTCCAAGAAGTCGTTGGCAGTCTTGCCCGAGGTACGCAGCCTCATCTTCCAAGGCAAGGAGGGTGAAGCGTCGAAGCTCATTGACCAGAACTTCATCCCAGGCCCTCACGGCATGCGCTTCCTGCCCTTGGGCAGCCTGAAACTTAACCTTGGTCACAAAGACGTGACGAAGTATGAGCGTACGCTAAACCTCGGCGATGCCACCGCTACCACCTCTTATATCTGTGATGGTGTGAAGTACGAACGTACCGTCTTTGCCTCGCAGGCTGATAAGGTGATTGTCGTCCGACTGACGGCATCGAAGAAAGGAGAACTGGAGTTCGACGTCAATTTCGACAGTCAGTTGCAGAAGAATGTCTTTACCGTGTCTGAGCATGAGGGTATCAGCGGTGCTGTGAATGAGCTTGCCGCCGTTGTCGATGGTGTGGAACAAGAAGGGATCAAGGCCGGCCTGAAAGCTGAGTGCCGCGTATTGGTCGAGACCGATGGCGAAGTAAAGCGTGGCGCCGACAAGCTGAGCGTCGACGATGCCACCACCGCTACGCTCTATATTACTGCCGCCACCAACTTCGTGAACTACAAGGACATCAGCGGCAATCCTGTGAAGAAGAACAACCAGGCGCTGGCCAGTGTCAAGGGAAAGCCCTACAAGCAATTGCTGGCCGACCACGTCAAGAAGTACCAGGAGCAGTACAACCGCGTCAGTCTGACGTTACCAAAGTCTGCTAATTCCGGCTTGGAGACCGACAAGCGCGTGGCTGCCTTCGAGACGGATGCTTCTGACCTCGACATGGTGGCGCTGATGATGCAGTACGGCCGCTACCTGCTCATATCGTCGAGCCAGCCCGGCGGTCAGGCCGCCAATCTGCAGGGCGTGTGGAACGACAAGATGAACGCCCCATGGGACTCGAAGTACACCATCAACATCAATGCCGAGATGAACTACTGGCCGGCACTCATCGGCAACCTGGCCGAGACGCAGGAGCCGCTGTTCTCGATGATTCGCGACCTGAGCGAGACGGGTGCCGAGACCGCCCGCGTGATGTATGGCTGCCAGGGCTGGGTGGCCCATCACAATACCGACATCTGGCGCATCGCCGGTCCTGTCGACGGCACGCCCTGGGGCATGTTCCCCACTGGCGGCGCCTGGCTGACGACCCACCTCTGGCAGCACTACCTCTACACGGGCGACCGCCAGTTCCTCGAGTCGTACTACCCTGTGCTGAAGGGAGCTGCCGACTTCCTGTTGGACTACATGCAGGTGTACCCTGCCGGTGGTGAGCTGAAGCAGGCAGCCGGCTGGTTAGTGAGCGTTCCCACCGTGTCGCCCGAGCACGGCCCGCAAGGCAAGGGCACCAACGTCACCGCCGGTTCGACGATGGACAACCAGATAGCCTTCGACGTGCTCAGTCAGACGCTGAGGGCTGCCGAGGTATTGGGAAAGGACCCGTCCTACATCTCAAACCTCAAGTTCCAGATATCCAACCTTCCACCCATGCAGATAGGCCGCTACGGCCAGTTGCAGGAATGGATGATTGATGCCGACGACCCACGCGACGAGCACCGCCACATCTCACATCTCTACGGCCTGTACCCGTCGAACCAGATTTCGCCCTACGCTCATCCCGACCTCTTCACGGCTGCTGCCAACACGCTCAAGCAACGCGGCGACATGGCAACGGGCTGGAGCTTAGGCTGGAAGACCAACTTCTGGGCACGCATGCTCGACGGCAACCACGCCTTCACCATCATCAAGAACATGCTCCACCTGTTGCCCGACGACCGTGCTGCCCGCCAGCATCCCGACGGTCGCACCTACCCCAACCTCTTCGATGCTCATCCGCCGTTCCAAATCGACGGTAACTTCGGTGTCTCCGCAGGTATCTGCGAGATGCTCGTCCAAAGTCACGACGGAGCCATCCATCTGCTGCCCGCCCTGCCCGACGACTGGAGCAAGGGCAGCGTGAAGGGCCTGCGTACCCGTGGCGGCTTCGTGGTAGACCAAGAATGGAGCGAAGGGAAACTTCGCTCAGCAGTAGTGCGCTCGACCATCGGCGGCACCCTGCGCCTGCGTTCCTACGTTCCGCTGAACGGCAAGGGACTGAAGGAGGCCACTGGCGACTGCCCCAATCCGCTCTTCGCCCCCGCCGCCATCCAGAAGCCGCTGCGGTCGAAGGAGCTGAAGGATTTCTCGCCTATGTCACTTCGCAAGGTCTACGAATACGACATAGAAACGGAGGCTGGAAAGACATATAGCTTCACTTCGAAGTAAATGATACAAACAGAAAACAATGCGACACATGCAAAAACAGCGTGTGCCGCATTTTTTTCTTACCTTTGCAGCAAATTCTGAACACACATGAGAAAAGCAATCCTTTGCCTGCTGCTCTGCAGCTTGCAGGCTCTCTCGGTGACGGCTGGCCAGATATCCGGCAACATCACCGTTAACGGTAGTAAGCGTCAATACATCGGCTACCTGCCCAACAACATGGGAGACTTCCGTCCCCTCCTTATTTCGTGTCACGGCATGAACCAGGATGCCGCCTACCAGAAGAACATGCTGAGCATCGAGTCGGTGGCAGACACGGCTAAGTTCCTCACCATCTTCCCCGAGGGCATCGACAAGAGCTGGGACATCTCGGGCGACCGCGACATTAAGTTCGTGCTGGCCATTATCGATGAGATGGAGAAAAAGTACAAGATCGACCGTAACTTCGTCTACCTCTCGGGCTTCTCCATGGGCGGCATGTTCACCTATCACGCCATGAACCAGATAGCCGACAAGATTGCCGCCTTCGCTCCCATTAGTGGTTACCCCATGTGGGGCACCACGGCTGACGCGAAAGTGCGCCCCATACCCATCATCCATACACACGGCACGAGCGACGACGTGGTTGCCTTCAGCGGGGTACAAGGGGCGCTGAACGTTTGGATTAGGCACAACGGCTGCCCCACGACGGCAAAGGTGGAAAAGCGATACCGTAATGCCGCCCACATCACCCGCCACACTTGGGGTCCCGGCAAGAACGGCGTCGAGGTGGTGCTGATGGAGATGGCCGACAAGGGCCACTGGATTTCCAACGACAACGGCGTGAAGACGGGCGACGAGATATGGCGCTTCTGCAAGCGCTACTGTCTGGTCGACAAGAATCCCAAGGTGAACTTCACGTCGCCCCAGAGCAATCTGACCTTCGTCACCTTCGGCGGCACTTCCGACGCAGCGTCCGTTACGCTGGACGTCGAGGCCACCGACCCTGACGGACAGGTGGTCAGCGTGGCCTACTACGACGGTTCTACCCTGCTGGCCGAGTTCGACAAGGCTCCCTACACCTACCTGCTGACAGGGTTGAAGAAAGGCACCCACAAGATCAGCGCCGTCGTTACCGACGACGAAGGACGAACGGGCAGCAACGAGATATCCATCAAGCTGCTGGAACCCACCAGCTCCAGCTACTACCCCATGGCCCAGGACTTCAAAACGGTGGAGAACGGCGTGCCCGACGGCTGGTCGACCTACGACGGACAGGAGCAGCGCATCGGCGTTGCTACAGGCTTCAGCAGCGGCAGCCGCGTGTTCCACTTCACCAACTCCCGGCGTGCCTTCGAATGGGGACTCTACACCCGTAACGTGACTGGTGAGCCGAAGGCTGGCTACGCCCGCTTCGGCGACGAGGGCACCGCATCCTCGCTGACCTTCTACCCCGGCCGCTACCAGCTGGCTTATAAGGTATGCAACTGGAACCAGCCCAACTTCTCGCCTGTGACAATTGCCGTCGAGACCATTGACGGACAGGAAGTCTGCTCCGAGGTGTTCACCCCCGAGGTGAACGTAGGCAATGCCGCCGACAAGGCCTTTGCCACCATCTACAACCAGTACTTCGTCTTCGACATTCTGGAGAAAGGCCGCTACGTCATCACCTTCTACACGGCCGACGCCCCGTGGGCCGACCTCGTGATTGGCCAGTCCAACCTCTACTACAAAGGAGCCAATACGGGCATCACCGAGGTGCAGGCCGCCGATGAGGACGCCCCCTGCTACAACCTTTCAGGCATGCCGGTAGTCGAGCCTAAGGCTGGTATATATATAAAAGGTGGAAAGAAAGTCATATTTAAATAACCCCTAACAACAAATCTTAACACGATGAAACAAGCAAAAAGACTGGCCCTTGCTGCCCTCTTAATCCTGAGCAGCACCTGTACATGGGCACAATTCCGACAGGTTGACCCACGTGCTAACGTAGGACTGAAGGATGCCTACAAGGATTACTTCACCATCGGTGTGGCACTCAACCAGCGCAACGTCAGCGACGAGGCCCAAAAGGCACTCGTCAAGAAGGAGTTCAACAGCGTTACCGCCGAGAACGACTGGAAACCCGGTGAGATTCACCCGAAGGAGGGTGTCTGGAACTTCGAGAAGGCCGACAAGATTGCCAACTTCTGCCGCGAGAACGGTATCAAGATGCGCGGCCACTGCCTGTGCTGGCACAGCCAGTTTGCCGACTGGATGTTCACCGACAAGAAAGGCAAGCCGGTGAAGAAGGAAGTGTTCTACGAGCGTCTGCGTGACCACATTCATACCGTGGTGAACCGCTACAAGGACGTAGTCTACGCTTGGGACGTGGTGAACGAAGCTATGGCCGACGATGGTGGTCCCCGTTGGGGACGTGGCGGTCAGCAGCCGAGCCCCTACCGCCAGAGCCGTCACTTCCAGCTCTGCGGCGACGAGTTCATTGCCAAGGCATTTGAGTTTGCCCGCGAGGCCGACCCCAACACGCTGCTGTTCTACAACGACTACAGCTGCGTTGACGAAGGCAAGCGCGAGCGCATCTATAACATGGTGAAGAAGATGAAGGACGCTGGCGTGCCTATCGACGGTATCGGCATGCAGGGTCACTACAACATCTACTTCCCCAGCGAGGAGCAACTTGAGAAGGCCATCGTCCGCTTCAAGGAGATTGTGAAGCACATCAACATCACCGAGCTCGACCTGCGTATGAACAACGAGAGCGGCGGTCAGCTGATGTTCTCGCGTGGTGAGGCTAAGCCCATGCCCGGCTATATGGGTACCCTCCAGACCGACCAGTACGCCCGCCTGTTCAAGGTGTTCCGCAAGCACGCTGACGTCATCGACAACGTGACCTTCTGGAACCTCGGCGACAAGGACTCCTGGCTCGGCGTGAACAACCACCCGCTGCCCTTCGACGAGAACTACCGCCCGAAGGCTTGCTACCGCGCCATCCGCGACTTCGACCCCGTGCTCGACAAGCGCGTGCCGAAGGAGGACTTCGTCAGCAACGAGATGAACCAGCCCGGCCAGGAGTGGCCCAAGGTGAACAGCGAGGGCTACGCCCGCTTCCGTATTGAAGCTCCCGATGCCAAGTCGGTCATCGTCAGCCTGGGTCTCGGTGGCCGTGGCGGCACCGTTCTCCAAAAGGATAAGGACGGCGTATGGACTGGTACTACCGACGGTCCGATGGACGAGGGCTTCCACTACTATCACCTGACCATCGACGGTGCTACCGTCAACGACCCCGGCACCCACAACTACTTTGGCTCCTGCCGTTGGGAGAGCGGTATCGAGATTCCCGCCCACGACAAGGACTTCTACGCCTGCCGCCAGGACATTGCCCACGGCACCATCTCCGAGGTATTGTTCTACTCGCCCAGCACCAGCAAGATGCAGACGGCAATGGTTTACCTGCCCCCCACCTACGGCAAGCTCGTGAAGGGCAAGCAGGAGCGTTTCCCCGTGCTCTACCTACAGCACGGCTGGGGTGAGAACGAGACCAGCTGGGGCAAGCAGGGTCATGCCGGACTCATCATGGACAACCTGATTGCCGACGGCAAGATCAAGCCTTTCATCGTGGTGATGGCCTACGGTCTGACCAACGATTTCAAGTTCGGCTCTATCAGACAGTTCACCGCCAAGGAGTTCGAGGCCGTGCTCTGCGACGAGCTGGTACCCTTCATCGACAAGAACTACCTGACCAAGGCCGACAAGTGGAGCCGCGCCATGGCCGGCCTCAGCATGGGCGGCATGGAAACCAAGCTCATCACCCTGCGCCGTCCCGAGATGTTCGGCTACTGGGGTCTGCTCAGCGGCGGTCAGTATGCTCCCGATGAAATCAAGGACACCAAGGTCGTGAAGTACATCTTCGAAGGCTGCGGCTCGAAGGAGAATCCCGACGGCATCAACAGCAGCGTGGCTGCCCTGAAGGCTGCCGGCTACAACGCCGAAGGTCTCATCTCCGAGGGCACTGCCCACGAGTTCCTGACCTGGCGCCGCTGCCTCTACAAGATGGCACAAAGCCTGTTCAAGTAAGCATCGCTAACCAAACGTTTAACGGCCCGCCCACTCTAATGGTGCGGGCCGTTTTTAAAAGTATATAGCATTGTCGCGATTTTAGCATCCTACGACGCAATTTTAGTATCCATCGTCGCAGTTTTAGCATGCTGCGGCGCAATTTTAACTTTAGGGCTAACCCAACGGCACGACAGGCCTAACCTTAGCGGCACTCTGCCTTAGGGGGATTGCGAGGGGGAACAGGGGAACGGTGGAGTTTATGCGACGTTTTCCGATAAATCATGATACAAAAAACGGCACGTTTTGCCGTTTTTTTTCTTACCTTTGCAGACGAAAACCTAAAATGTCAGCAAAATGAACCAAATCGGCAAACTCATTTTCGCAAGCCTCATCTCGTCGGCAGCTGTAGCCCAGCCCCGCTTCAGCCAGCCGCACGGGCTCTACGACGGCGGTCAGCTGACCGTCAGCATAGAGGCTACAGATGCGGCAGCGGAGATACGCTATACCACCGACGGCAGCCTCCCCACGAAGTCGAGCCAGCGCTACACCCAGCCGCTGACCATCAGCAAGACCACCATCCTGCGGGCGGCCGAGGTGAAGGGCGACACGCTGGCATCGGACGTCACCACCGCCTCCTACCTCTTCGTCAACTCCGTGCTCAGCCAGTCGAACAAGCCGGCGGGCTACCCTGCCGAGTGGGGCAGCTACACCCAGATATGGGGCACGGCTGTGGCCGACTACGAAATGGACCCTGAGATGACGGGCGACGCCAAGCTGCGACCCAAGATTGCGGAGGGGCTGAAGCAACTGCCCATCCTGAGCCTCGTCTCGGACAAGGATAATTTCTTCAGCCACGAGAACGACCCCGACCGCGGCGGCATCTACATCTTCACCGGTCCGCCGGTAGGCGACAACACGGGGCACGGCTGGACGCGGGCGGCCAACGTGGAGCTGATGGGCGGTCCCCAGGGGCACGACCTCAGTGTCGGCTGCGGCGTCCGTCTGCACGGCGGTCACGGCCGACTGGCCGAGAAGAACCCCAAGCACTCGTTCCGCCTCGTCTTCAAGGAGCAGTACGGCCCGAAGACGCTGAAATATCCGCTCTACGGCGAGGATGAGCCCGCGAAGTTCGACCAGCTGGTGCTGCGCTGCCACTTCGGCAACGCCTGGCAGCACTGGTCGGAGGACAACCGCAAGAAGGCTCAGTACACCCGTGACGTCTGGGCCCGCCGCATGCAGCGCCGCATGGGCCATACCAGCGTCAACGCCCTCTACGTCCACCTCTTCCTCAACGGTATGTACTGGGGCATCTACAACGTGTCCGAACGCGTGGACGACCAGTACGGCAAGGACCATCTCGGCGGCAGCAAGAGCGACATTGACGTCGTCAAGATTGAGGAGGACGGCGGCAACCACATCGAGGCTACCGAGGGCACCCTCGACGCCTGGGAACTGATGACCCAGACGGCTGCCCATGCCGCCGACGACAGCTACTACCAGCAGTTGGACACGCTGCTCGACATCAGCAACTTCATAGACTACATGCTCATCAACCAGTATGGCGGCAACACCGACTGGGACCACCACAACTGGTACGCCATACGCCGGCGGGGCGACGAGAGCTGTCCCTCCACAGGCTTCCGCTTTCTGTGCTGGGACAGCGAAATCATCTTCGAGAACGTCAACGAGAACGTGCTTCAGAAGAACAACGGCAACAGTTTCCCCACGGGTATCTTCCACAACCTGCTGCGCAACCGTGAGTTTGCCCGCCGCTACCAGCAGCGGGCCAACGAGGTGCTGGCCGACGACGGGCCCTTGGGCCGCCAGTCGGTGGTCGAGGTGTGGGACAGTCTGTACAACACCATCTCCATGGCCCTCTATGCCGAGGCCGCCCGCTGGGGCGACTACCGCCGCGACGTACACCGCTGGCAGTCGAAGGGCAAGCTCTACACCGTGGACGACCACTACATGACCGAGCGCAACCGGCTGCTGAAGGAGTACTTCCCCTACCGCACGAAGAACGTGCTGGCCAGCATCAACGACTTTGTGCGCACCACGGGCATCAGCACCGTCGGCAACGAACTGGCCGACCACCGCTACTACAACCTGAACGGTCAGCAGGTGACCGAGCCGCGACGCGGCATCTATATTGTAAACGGAAAGAAAGTAATCATCAAATAAAGGAATCGAAAGATGAAACATATATGCTTACTCCTGACGGCATGCTTTGCTGCCTTCGCTTCGGCGGTGGCAGGCAACACCCTGACCGTCAATGAGAAGGGCGGCAGCTTTGCCCTGTGTGCCAACGGCCGGACGGCCACCGTCGTCGTGGCGAAGAACGAACCCTTGGCCGTGCAGCGCGTCGCAAACCTCTTTGCCGACGACGTGCAGCGTGTCAGCGGCATCCGTCCGCAGCTGTCGGGCACGGCAAAGAAAGCCTCCGTCGTCATTGCCACCCTCGGCCAGAATGCCTACGTCGACCGTCTCGTGAAGAAGGGACGCCTCGACGTGTCGGCCATCAAGGGCGGCTGGGAGCAGTTTGCCATCAAGGTACTCGACGGGCAACTGTTCATCATCGGTAGCGACCGCCGGGGCACGGCCTACGGCGTGTTTACGCTGAGCGAGGCGATGGGTGTCTCGCCGTGGTACTGGTGGGCCGACGTGCCCGTGGCTCACCGCGAAGCCCTCTACATCGATGCCGACTACACCTCGACGTCGCCCTCGGTCAAGTATCGCGGCATCTTCATCAACGACGAGGACTGGGGCCTGAAGCCGTGGGCCTCGAAGAACTACGAGAAGGAGTTAGGCGACATCGGCCCCCGGACCTATGCCCGCGTCTGCGAACTGCTGCTGCGCCTGAAGGCCAACATGCTGGCTCCGGCCATGCACTCCTGCACGGGAGCGTTCTACAGCCATGCTGAGAGCAAGGCCGTCTGCGACTCGTTCGGCATCATCATCACCACCTCCCATTGCGAACCGCTGCTGCTGAACAACGCCGCCAAGAGCGAGTGGGACCAGGAGCGCGACGGCGACTGGAACTACAAGACCAACCGCAATACCATCCTCAAGAAGTGGGACGACCGCCTCGCCGAAGCTTCACAATACGAGAACCTCTACACCACCGCCATGCGCGGCCTGCACGACGAGGGGTTGCGCGGCAGTCTGCCCATGTCGGAGCGCGTGCCGCTGATAGAGCAGGTGTTCAAGGACCAGCGTGAACTGCTGGAGAAGCACATCGGGAAGCAGGCGACGGATATTCCCCAGATTTTCGTGCCCTACAAGGAGACGATGGACATCTACGAGAACGGCCTGCGGGTGCCCGACGACATCACCCTGGTCTGGGTGGACGACAACTACGGCTACATGAAGCGCGTTTCAAGCCCCGAAGAGCAGAAGCGAAGCGGCCGTGCCGGCATCTACTACCACCTTTCTTATTTAGGGGCGCCCCACGACTACCTGTGGCTCAACACCACGCCGCCCGTCCTGATGTACGAGGAACTGCGAAAGGCCTACGATACGGGCGCCGACCGCTACTGGCTGCTCAACGTGGGCGACATCAAACCTATGGAGTTAGGCTTGCAGACCTTCTTCGACATGGCGTGGGACATGAACGAATGTCCTGGCCAGGAGGGTTCACATGGCGAGTGCTATAACTTCGACTTCAGCGACGCCTACCCCCATCAGGCCGAGTTCCTCGCCAACATCTTTGGCAAGGAGTACGAGCAGGCGTTCCAGTCCATCCTCGACGATTACTACCGCTTAGCATGGAGCCGCAAACCGGAGTTCATGGGCTGGGACTACCAATGGGACGACAAGGAGCACACCGGCCTGAAGCCTACCGAGTTCTCCTTCCAGCACTACGACGAAGCCCAGCGCCGACTGGCCGACTACCAGCGCATCAGCGACGAGGTGGAGCGGATCAGTGAACAGTTAGAAATGAATAGTATGGAATATGCAGCCGCCTTCTTCGAGCTGCTGCAGTTCCCCGTGCAGGGAGCCTACCAGATGAACCGCAAGTTCCTCATGGCACAACTCAACCAGAAACTGGCTGCCGAGGGACGGAAAGCCCAGGCCAACTGGGCCGCCCGCCAGATGGAGATAGCCTACGACAGCATCAACGCCCTGAACCGCCGCTACAACAAGATGCTTGGTGGCAAGTGGGACGGCATGCTGGCCCTCTCGACCAGTTTTACGAATACCTGCCAGTACTACCAGAAGCCCGAGGTGAAGCGCTTTGAGGGAGCAGGCGAGCAGGCCGTGTCGTTGGTGCCGCTCAGGAATGGGCACCAGCCACAGGGCTGCCAGGTCATCGACCTCACCCACCCTGTCAGCGTCTCCAACATCCAGATGGTGCATGGCTTGGGCTACGACGGGGTTGCCGTGCAGTTCGGTCCCCCCACCAAAGAGCCTTTGGACGGCGTGGCCGAGAGCGTCAGCTATGTCTTTGAAGGACAGGAGGGCGACGCTGTCGACGTCGTGCTTTACACCGTTCCTTTCTGGCCGCTCTACAAGGGCAAGACCAACCGTGTGGGTGTCAGCATCGACGACTCGCCCGTGCAAGTCTTCGAGAACAAGTTCAAGGAGTACGACCGCACGTGGAAAGACCAGGTGATGCGCAATGGCGCCGTCTGCCGACTGCACTTTGCCATCGACAAGACGAAGCACCGCCACACGCTGAACCTCAAGGGCGACCCGGGGCAGATGGTGCAGCGCGTCATCATCGACTGGGGCGGTCTGCAGCCTTCGTACATAGGACCGAAGAAGTGAAAAGGGAGAAGTGATAAGTGAGAAGTAAATAGTTAAGTGATATGCGGAAAATCAGAATCATGATGCTGACCCTGCTGCTGGGGCTGATGTCGGCCACCGGACAGACGGGTTACTACATCCCCTCGGAGCGATTCTCGAGCGGACTCATCAACGACCTGTGCCAAGACCAGTATGGCTTCATGTGGATAGCTACCGACTACGGCCTGAACAAGTTTGACGGCTACCGGTTCACCACCTACCTGAACCAGGAGCAGGACACGACGACCATCAGCAACAACGTGGTCGACTACGTGTTCTGCGACCGCGACGGACAGCTGTGGGTGGGCACCAGCCGCGGACTGGACCGCTTCGACTACGCCACCGGCCAGTTCATACACTATACGTTCCCCCGAGACCGGCAGCCCCGCGTCTCGAAGATTACGCAGCTGAAGGACGGACACCTGATGGTGGCCACCAGCGGTTACCGCGGATTGTACTACATGGAGAACGGCAAGCTGGAGGACTATCTGGACGGCGACATGGAGATGCGCTTCGTCAACAGCGTGTGCGAGGACAGCAAGGGGCGCATCTGGCAATGCGGCTTCAACGACCGGCTGACCATGCGTGACCATGCCGGCCTGCACAGGATGACCACTACCCAGGGCTTCACCGTCGACTTTGCCGAAAGGGGCGACGAGATGCTCATCTTCTGCCTGCACGGCATCCACAGCTACCGCTACGGCAGCCTCACCGTGGCCGACATCGACATGAGCAGTATGGAGCCGACCACCATCATCCGCAAAATCCACAAGGACAGCCACGGTAATATCTATATAGGTACGCGAGGCGAAGGACTGTTCCGGCTGCCCGCCGGCAGCAACCGGCTGGAGCGCGTCGAGAGTATCACCCAGGACATCAGCCTGAACACCGCCAAGATATGGGCCATCACCGAAGACCGACAGGGCAACATCTGGTTGGGCTGCCAGTCGAAGGGACTGATGATGCTGCCCGCCAAGACACCCCAGTTCCATGCCTGGAACTTTGCCGCACAGGGCATCAGGTTAGGCTCGGCCATCACCTCCGTCTGCGGGGGCGACGAGGGCATCGTCTGGTGTACGGTGCAAGGTAACGGCGTCTTCGGCTTCGACCGTCAGGGTCGCGTCGTGGCCCATCCCTCGGCTCCCGCCTCGGCCGAGTGCATCTACCGCGACAGGCAGAAGCGCTACTGGTTGGGCACGGGCGATGCCATCTATGCCTATAACCCGCTGACGGGACAGGCTACCCGCCAAATGAACTTCGACTGCGACAAGGTCAACGCCATGACCGACGATGCTCAAGGCAACCTCTACGTCTCGACCTTCTCGCGCGGCTTCTGCATCTTCAATCCCGAGACTCATGCGGTGCAGACTTACACAGCCCCGCAGGAAACGACTGCACCAGGGCACCTCTGCAACAACTGGGTGATGTCGATGCTGACCGACAGCCGGGGTCTCATCTGGATGGCCACCGCGTCGGGCGTTTCGTGCTTCGACCCGAAGACAAGCGGGTTCCTGACCTACAAATGGAACCAGCTGCTGACGGAAATGCTCTGCTACTCACTCTGCGAAACCAGCGACGGCCATATCCTCATCGGCACTGAGCGCGGACTCTACTCCTATACGCCGGGCGAAGAGTCGGCCGTGCCCTTCGGCGAAAACGACGGACTGCGGGGGAAGGTCATCTGCTCCATCGTCGAAGCTGCGAAGGGCGACATCTGGTGCGCCACGTCGATGGGCATCTGGCAGTACGACCTGAAGAAGAAAACGTTCATAGGCCACGTCAACGGCAACGGACTGACAAGCAAGGAATACATCAACAGCGTAGGCATTCACACCAGCGACGACATGGTATGCTTCGCCAACAACAACGGACTGACGGCGTTCCACCCCTCAGAGGTAACCGGCAGCCACACGGAACTGCCCGACGTCAGACTGACGGGTTTCTACATTGCCGACAACGCCATCAGCACCTTGAGCGACCATTACAGCGTGTCGTACCTCGACAACGCCGTCTCGTTGGAGTTCTCGCTGCTCGACTACAACACCCCAGCCAACATCATCTACGAGTACCGCATCGGCGGCAGCAAGGGGGAGGGCACGTGGCGACAGAACCCCGAGGGGCAGAACGCCATCATGCTGAACCACCTACAGCCCGGCACCTACGACATCGAAGTACGCGCACTTGCTGCCGGCATCTACTCCAAGTCAACGACCATCACCTTGGAGGTGACGCCGCCGTGGTACCGCTCGACGCTGGCCTACGCCATTTACCTTATAGCGCTTGTAGGACTTATAGGACTAATGGGCTATACTTACAGGCGGCGTGCCAACCGGCAGTTGGACGAGGAGAAGATGAAGTTCCTCATCAACGCCACCCACGACATCCGCTCGCCGCTGACGCTCATCATGGGTGCCGTGAACAAACTCAAGACGCTAAAGATTGAGGAACTGGCACCTAACGAAATCGCAAACCTCAAATCTCAAATCTCAAATCCGGTCGATGCCATCGACCGCAATGCCCAGCGCCTGATGATGCTCGTCAACCAGATACTCGACGAGCGACGCATCGACAAGAACCAGCTGCAGCTGCATTGCCGCGAGACCAACATGACCGACTTCATAAGCGGCATCTGCAAGCTCTACCAGTTTGGCGCCAACCAGCGCAACATCACCTTCACCTTCGAGCATACCGGCGACCACGTGCTGGCATGGATTGACCGCATCAACTTCGACAAGGTGGTATCCAATCTGCTCAGCAATGCCTTCAAGTACACCTTCGACGGCGGCGAGGTGAAAGTGATGCTCAGCGAGACGGAGAAGGACGTCATGATACAGGTCATCGACAACGGCGTAGGCATCAAGAACGAAGACCCCGACCGGCTCTTCGACCGCTTCTACCAAGGCCGCAACTCCGACGACCTCGGCATGAAGGGCACGGGCATCGGCTTGAACCTCTGCCGCGTCATTACCCAGATGCACGGCGGACAAATCCGCGCCAGCAACCGCACTGACGGACAGCAGGGCGCCGTCTTCACCGTCACCCTGCTGAAAGGCAACAAGCACCTGAAGCCCGAACAGATAGTCAACGACAGTCCCGCCCGCGAAGTGCTCTCGGAGGGTACGGGCGGCAAGAAGCCCTTCCGCCGCTTCCGCCTGCTTGTGGTCGACGACGACAGCGAGATAGCCGACTACATCATCGGTGAGCTGGGCAACCTCTACAAGTTCGAGCATGCGCCCAACGGCAAGGAAGCCTTGAAGATGCTGCTCACGGCCAGCCCCGAGCATCCCTACGACCTCGTCATCAGCGATGTCATGATGCCCGAGATGGATGGCATCACCCTGCTGAAGCGCATCAAGGACAACCCGCAAATCTCGCAGCTGCCCGTCATCATGCTCACGTCGAAAGCCGAGGTGGAGCACAAGCTGGAAGGCTTGAAGTCGGGTGCCGACGCCTACATCGCCAAGCCTTTCGACATGGAGGAGCTGCACATTCAGATTGACAACCTCATTGACAGCGTACGCCGCTTGCGTGGCAAGTTCAGCGGTGCCGTGCAACAGGAACAGCGCACCCAGAACATTGAGGTGAAGGGCAACGACGACGTGCTGATGGAGCGCATCATGCGGTCGGTGAATGCCAACATCCAGAACCCCGACTTCAACGTCGACACGCTGGCTGCCGACGTGGGCATCAGCCGTGCCCAGCTGCACCGTAAGATGAAGGACATCACGGGCATCTCTACCGGCAAGTTCCTGCGCAACCTCCGCATGGAGCAGGCCGCCCGATTGCTGCGCGAGGGTACCATCAATGTGTCGCAGGTGGCCGACAGCGTAGGCTACACCGACCAGGCCCACTTCTCCACCGCCTTCAAAGCCCACTTCGGCGTATCGCCCTCGGAGTACGCCATGGGACAAAAGAACCAATAAGCATTCCCCAGAAAACGAAGCAGCCCTTGATCCAGTCTCGCTGAATCAAGGGCTGCTGTATGACGGTTCAACCTGCTGATTACTTTTCCTCGGTGGGAGCCTGACCAATCAGTTCCATGAACTCATCAAGCTTCGGCGTGATGATAATCTGGGTGCGGCGGTTGCGCTGCTTACCCGTGTCGGAGTTGTTGTCGGCAATGGGGTTGTACTCACCACGGCCACCGGCAGTCAGACGCTTCGGGTCAACACCATACTTGTTCTGCAAAGCCTGTACGACTGAAGAAGCACGCAGACAAGAGAGGTCCCAGTTGTTGCGGATGTTCTGCTTCGTGATGGGCACATTGTCGGTGTTACCTTCAATCAGCACGTCGTAGTCCTTGTAGTCCTTGATGATCTTGGCAATCTTCGACAGCGTCTCAGCAGCACGGTCGTTGATTTCGTAAGAACCGCTCTTGTAGAGCATGTTGTCAGCCAGCGAGATGTAGACCACACCCTTCAGCACCTGCACATCCACCTCCTTCAGCTCCTCCTTCGAGAGTGAGCGGGTGAGGTTGTTCTGGAGCACGAGGTTCAGCGAGTCGCTCTTGGACTTCACCTCCACCAGGTGACGGATGTACTGGTTCGACTCGTTAATCTGGTCAACCAGCTTCTCAATCGAGATATTGTTCTGCGAAGCGTTGGTCAGACTCTTGTCGAGCGAATTCTGCAGAGCCTCGTAGGCCTTCTTCGACTCAGCGAGCGCACGCTGCTGTGACTTCAGCTGCTCCTCCAGACTGGTAAGGCGGGCATTCTTAGCTGCCAAATCCTCCTTAGCCGACTGCAGGCTCTCCGTCAGCGACTTATTCTCCGTCTGACAGTTCACTAAATCCTTTTTACTGGCGCAACTGGCAAAAAGCAGTCCAGCCACGGCCATCATCATAAATACATTCTTTTTCATATTCCTAATTCTTTTTAATAATACTTATCCACGCCAATCACGTGTTTGCGGGTGCAAATTTAGTCATTGAGCGCCCAATACGGAAATATTGTTCGTTTCTTTATGTTTATTTAACCTCCACTAACGATGATTTTTGTTTTGGCACGGATGTCACGGATTAACACGAATTCTTCATTATATCCTCGTCCCCAACATTCTTACTCTTGCTGTCTGAAGTTACGATAATGTGTAACAAGACTGTCCCCCAGTCATGCGGCAAAACTTTCGAGGGATTTTTAACGCTTTCTTCTTTTGTTTCGTGTTTTTGTGTTACCTTTGCAGCTGAAAGCTGCGAAACTGCTCACGCTCGGCAATCGATGCAAGCATCATTGTACTCGCTTAATCGCAGTTTTGCACTCATAATTCATAATAGAAACTATTGAAGGTAGGAAATTGTTGAAGTAAAACAATTATGTACGATCAGATACGGGAAGATACAGATGTTTGAAAGTGAACTCTAATTAGCAAAGCGCATTGCGACATACAAGGCGAACCAATAAGGAAATAGTAAGAAGCCTTGAGAAAATAACATAGTGGGACGATTCATCTGATATAACTAAAGAATCGTTCCACTGTGTTTTTATGAGTTTCAAGATAAAAGCCGTATGTAGACAACGTGTTTCCAAATAATGCAATGGCACCTCAATGTATTTGGGAATATAGACATGATATATAACAAACTGGCGAAGAAAAGCAAGGTTTCCTTTTGCATTTCTCTCGTTTTTTTGTAACTTTGCACGCAAATTACGTGATATGAGAAAAATCTGCTATATATTAGCCATTCTGCTCGGCCTGACTTGGCAAAGCCTGAACGCCCAAAACTACGAGTCAGGGGTGTCGAAGGAATATATGTACTCGCTCTTTGTGCCCGACCAGGCCCGGGCTTTGGCCATCGACCGCACGGAAGGCACCCACCCCATTGCTCAGGAACTGAAGAACCTGAACCACAACTACAACACTCCAAAAATTCATAACAGCTTATGTCACAGTTAGAACCTCTAATGGCAGACCTTGCGCTGATTCTCATCTGTGCAGGTGTCATGACGCTCCTTTTCAAGAGCCTTAAACAACCCATCGTCCTGGGTTACATCGTAGCAGGATTCCTCGCCTCACCTAATATGCCCTACATGCCCAGTGTCTCGGATATGCACGGTGTCCATCTGTGGAGCGAAATTGGTGTTGTATTCCTGCTCTTCGCCCTCGGTCTGGAGTTCTCGTTCAAGAAGATTCTGAAGATGGGTGCTGCACCCATCGTTGCCGCCATCTCCATCATCTTGGGTATGATGTACGTCGGTTCGCTCGCAGGTCACCTCTTCGGCTGGAGCGACATGGACTGCATCTACTTAGGCGGTATGCTGGCCATGTCATCGACCACCATCATCTTCAAGGCCTTCGATGACATGGGCCTACGGAATGAGCGTTTCGCCGGTCTTGTGCTCAGCGTGCTCATCATCGAGGACATCCTCGCTATCGTGCTCATGGTGATGCTCTCGACACTGGCCGTCAGCAAGGAGTTTGAGGGCGTGCAGATGCTCGGTTCCATCTTGCAACTGGGTTTCTTCCTTATCCTCTGGTTCACGGTGGGCATCTACCTCATCCCGCTCTTCCTGAAGAAGGCGAAACCCTTGATGAACGAAGAGACCCTGCTCATCACAGCCCTAGCCCTCTGCTTCGGCATGGTGGTGTTTGCCTCTGCAGTAGGCTTCTCGGCCGCCTTCGGTGCCTTCGTCATGGGTAGCATCCTGGCAGAGACCGCCGAGGCCAAGCAGATAGAGCACCTCGTCGCCCCCGTCAAGAACCTCTTCGGTGCCATCTTCTTCGTGTCAGTAGGCATGATGGTCGATGTGGCGCTCATCATCGAGTATATTGTGCCCATCCTCTGCATCATCGCAGCCATCATGCTGGGCCAGACTATCCTGAGCACCTGCGGCTTCCTGCTTTCCGGCCAGTCGCTGAAGACCGCCATGCAGTGCTCGTTCTCGCTGACGCAGATCGGCGAGTTCGCCTTTATCCTGGCCACTTTGGGCACCTCGTTACACGTCACTAGCGATTTCCTCTATCCCATCGTTGTGGCCGTGTCTGTCTTCACGACGTTCACCACACCTTATATGATTCGCTTGGCTGAGCCAGCCTACAACGTGGTGGCACGCGTGCTGCCTGCCAAATGGATAACCAAGTTGGAGCGCAACACTTCTGAGGAAGCGGAAGAGCATGAGACCGACGAGATGCGCCTGCTCTGGCGTACTGAATTCAGGCGTTATATCCTCATCTTGCTGATCAACAGTGTGCTCTGTCTGGCTATTATCGCCATCATGTACTATTATGGTGCACCGCTGATTTACGGTTGGCTGCCCAACCCATGGTCTGGCATCGTTACCGCCTTCATCACACTATCAGCCTGCGGCCCCTTCCTTTGGTCTCTGATGCGTCAAGGCGGCAATAGCGACAACGTGAACAGACTCTGGTACGAAGGGAGGCGCATCGAACGTGTAAAGATCACGGCATTTGCCATTCTGCGTCTGGTCATCGCTGCCGCCATCATTGCCTATATCATCGGTAATACGTTACCCATGATTGGCATGTATGGTATCTTCGCCGTGATAGCTGTGGCGTGCTATATCTTTATGTCGCCCTCTTTGGAGAAACATAGCGATTCGATGACCAAAACATTTACCGACAATTTGAATAAACGCGTTTAGAAAAATCACTTTGCACGCAAATCACGTGATATGAGAAAAATCTGCTATATATTAGCCATTCTGCTCGGCCTGACTTGCCAAAGCCTGAACGCCCAAAGCTACGAACCTGGGGTGTCGAAAGAGCTGGCGGCGCAACGTGTGCAGAATATTTCAGATGTACACTATGACTTGACTTTTGATATTCCCGATAACCTGCAAGTGCTGGTTTCGGGCAATGCCATCATCAGCTTCAACCTCGCCAGGAAGTCGGAAGTGGTGCTCGACTTCCAAGGCAACTTCACCGGTACCTGCATCGTCAACGGCAAGCAGCGTATCCTAACGATGGAAAACGAGCACATCATCATACCGGCAGAACTGGTAGCGCCAGGTGCCAACACCATCGACATCAGTTTCGTCAGCTTGGACAAGGCGCTGAACCGCAATCCGGAATATATGTACTCGCTCTTTGTGCCCGACCAGGCCCGTTCCTGCTTCCCGTGCTTCGACCAGCCAGACATGCGTGCTACCTTCAACACGACCCTGAACGTGCCGCAGGGCTGGAAGACGATGGTCAGCGACGGCCGTTACCCCATCCCTACCTATCTCTATTCGTTCGTCGCCGGCAAGTTTGAGGAACAGACGGCCCGCCGCGAGGGCTACCCCATACGTGCCCTCTATCGGGAGCAAGACCCGCAGAAGGTTGCCCAGCTCAGCAAGGTATTCGACGAGATAGGAGGTTCGCTGCACTGGATGGAAGGCTACACAGGCATCAAATGCCCGTTCGAGGAGTACGGGCTGGTCATCCTGCCCGGCTACCAGTTCGGCGGCATGGAACACCCCGGAGCCATTCAACTGAGCGACCGCCGCATCTTCTTAGGCAGCAACCCGTCGAAAGACGAAGAACTGAGCCGCATGGAACTCGTTGCCCACGAGACGGCCCACCTGTGGTTTGGTGATATGGTATCCCTGAAATGGTTTGAGGACGTATGGACGAAGGAGGTGTTTGCCAACTTCATGGCCTCAAAGATTACACGACGCGAGTTCTCGGAGACCGACCACGACCTGAATTTCCTGAAGACTTACCAGGCCCGGGCTTTGGCCATTGACCGCACGGAAGGTACCCACCCCATTGCTAAGGAGCTGAAGAACCTGAACTACGCCTCCATGCTGTACGACGACATCATCTACGACAAGGCACCTGTGATGATGCGCATTCTCGAAGACATCATGGGGGCCAGCCAACTGCAGGAGGGGCTGCATAACTACCTGCAGAAATACTTCTTCAAGAATGCCTCCTGGGACGACCTCATCGTAGAGCTCGACCGCCAGTGCCCCTCGGCAGGTGTGCGCCAGTTCAGCGAGGTGTGGGTGAAACAGAAGGGCATGCCCCTCATCCACACCACCTACGACAACGGAAAGCTCGTCGTCAGCCAGACCGACCCCTACGGTCGCGGCATCTTCTGGCGGCAGAAGTTTGAGGTGCGACTCATCTACGACCTGAACGAAAGTCGCACCGTCACCATCGACATGCAGCAACCCACCGTGTCGGTCGACATCGGCAGGCGGCCCAACTTCATTATCCCCAACTACACCGGTCGCGGATACGGACGTTTCACGTTAGACGATGACTATACCAAGCTATTGCCGCTGCGACTGATTGTCACACGGGGTGACCTGCAACGCTACGCCCTGCTGCTGACGCTGTACGACAACTACCTGATGGGGCGCATCCCCGCCAACTACTTCAGCGAGCTGTACCGCGACATGATGAAGGAGCAGAATCCGCTGATCATGCAGACGGTCATCGACCACATGTTCAAGATTGCCTTCGACTGTACCCCGTCGGAACGGCATACGCTGGAACAGTGCATCATGGACCTGCTGAAAGAAAACAAGAGTGCCGACAGCCGCCAGATTATCCTTCGCAAGATGGCAGCCAACGCCACAGCCCCCGAGGTGCTGAACCAGCTCTACAAAGTATGGAGCGCCCAAAGCGACCCACTGTTCGACGAGCACGACTATATGGAAATGGCCTACCGGCTGGCCATCATGCGGCCGCAGCAGTGGAAGGACATCACCGCCAAACAGCTCGGCAAGTTGCGCAGCGACAACCTGCAGGAGGAGTTCAACTACGTCAGCCGGGCCTGCAACCCCGACCAAAATGCCCAGCAAAGCCTGTTCAACGAAATCATTGAGAAGGAGAACCGGCTGCACGAACCCTGGGCACTACACACCCTCAGGCTGCTGAGTGCCGACACTCGGGAGCCCCAGAACAACGGCTACATTCCCCAGAGCCTCGACGCCCTGACCTACATCCAGCAGACCAGCGACATCTTCTTTGCCAATAACTGGCTGAATTCGCTCTTGGGAAGCCACAAGAGCCAAGAGGCCCTGAGCCACGTCGAGTCGTTCATCAGTCGCCATCCAGACTACCAGCCGAACCTACTCAACAAGATCAGGGTGGCAGCATGGCCGCTGAAGAACTTCAGGGAAAAGCAAAAGCAATAAAAGAAACAACAATAAATATAAAGGTATGATTCTCTTTTTCAAAACACCCCAACAGAGCGTGATTGCCACCGAGGTGGACCATCAGCTCAATCCAGACGAAGTGAAAGAACTATGCTGGCTCTACGGCGATGCCACGCTGCAGGACGCAGAGCAGTTGGACGGCTATTTCGTAGGACCGCGCCGCGAGATGGTGACCCCGTGGTCGACCAACGCCGTCGAGATTACCCAGAACATGGGCCTCAAAGGTATCAAGCGTATTGAGGAATACTGGGCTGTGGCCAGTAAGGATGCCGACCACGACCCGATGTTGCAGCGTATGTACAACGGTATAGACCAGAACATCTTTACCATCAACATCAAGCCGGAACCCATCAAGCATGTGGAGAACCTGGAGGAGTACAACGAGCAGGAGGGACTGGCCCTGAGTCCCGAGGAGATAGAATACCTGCACGGACTGGAGAAGCAGAACGGCCGTCCGCTGACCGACTCGGAAATCTTCGGCTTCGCCCAGATCAACTCCGAGCACTGCCGCCACAAGATTTTCGGCGGCACCTTCATCATCGACGGCAAAGAGATGGAAAGCTCGCTCTTTGCGATGATTAAGAAGACGACCCAGGAGAATCCGAACAAGATTCTCTCTGCCTATAAGGATAATGTGGCCTTTGCACAGGGTCCCGTCGTGGAGCAGTTTGCCCCGAAGGACCAGAGCACCAGCGACTGGTTCCAGGTGAAGGACATCGAGAGCGTCATCTCGCTGAAGGCCGAGACCCACAACTTCCCCACAACGGTGGAGCCGTTCAACGGTGCCGCTACGGGAACGGGCGGCGAAATCCGCGACCGTATGGGTGGTGGTGTCGGCTCGTGGCCCATCGCCGGTACGGCGGTTTATATGACGGCTTATCCTCGTCTGGTCGATGACGACAAGCTGACTCGCGACTGGGAGGATATCCTGCCGGTGCGCCAGTGGCTGTACCAGACACCGCAGCAGATTCTGACGAAAGCCTCCAACGGTGCATCGGACTTCGGTAACAAGTTCGGCCAGCCGCTGATTTGCGGTTCGGTGCTGACATTTGAGCATCAAGAGGGCCAAGAGAAGTATGCTTACGACAAGGTAATCATGCTGGCCGGCGGCGTGGGCTACGGCACGAAACGCGACTGCCTGAAGAAGGAGCCTCAACCAGGCAACAAGGTAGTGGTCGTCGGTGGCGACAACTACCGCATCGGTCTGGGCGGTGGTTCGGTGTCGTCGGTCGACACAGGCCGCTACTCGAACGGCATTGAGCTGAACGCCGTGCAGCGTGCCAACCCCGAGATGCAGAAGCGTGCCTACAACCTGGTGCGTGCCCTCTGCGAGGAGGACGTGAACCCCGTGGTCAGCATCCACGACCACGGTTCTGCCGGTCACCTGAACTGTCTGTCGGAGCTGGTCGAGGAGTGCGGCGGCGAGATTGACATGACGAAGCTGCCCATCGGCGACCAGACGCTCAGCTCGAAGGAAATCATTGCCAACGAGAGCCAGGAGCGCATGGGACTGCTCATCGACGAGAAGCACATTGAGCATGTACGCCGCATTGCCGAGCGTGAGCGTGCTCCGCTCTACGTGGTCGGTGAGACTACTGGCGACGCCCACTTCTCGTTCCGTCAGGGCGACGGCGTGAAGCCCTTCGACCTCGACGTGGCACAGATGTTCGGCCACTCACCGAAGACCATCATGCGCGACAACACCGTTGAGCGGCATTATGAAGACGTAACTTATTCACAGGATAAGATAGAAGAATACTTAGAGCGCGTGCTCCAGTTGGAGGCCGTGGCCTGCAAGGACTGGCTGACGAACAAGGTGGACCGTAGCGTGACGGGCAAGGTGGCCCGCCAGCAATGTGTCGGTGCGCTGCAACTGCCGCTGTCTGACTGCGGCGTCGTAGCCCTCGACTATCGCGGCGAAAAAGGCATCGCCACAGCTATCGGACATGCTCCACAGGCTGGTCTGGCCGATGCGGCGAAGGGCAGCGTGCTCAGTGTTGCCGAAGCCCTGACCAACCTTGTCTGGGCACCGATGGCAGAAGGACTGGACAGCGTCTCGCTCTCTGCCAACTGGATGTGGCCGTGCCGCTCGCAGAAGGGCGAGGATGCACGTCTGTACCAAGGCGTCGAGGCCCTCAGCGACTTCTGCTGCCAACTCGGCATCAACGTGCCGACGGGCAAGGACTCGCTTTCCATGACACAGAAATATCCCGACGGCTCTAAAGTCATCAGCCCGGGAACGGTCATCGTCAGCGCCGGCGGCGAAGTGAGCGACGTCAAGAAAGTCGTTTCGCCCGTGCTGGTGAACGACCCTGACACCGTGCTTTACCACATCGACATGTCGTTCGACCAACTGCGTCTGGGCGGCAGTGCCTTCGCACAGAGTCTGGGACGGGTCGGCAGCGACGTGCCCACGGTGCGCAATGCCGAATACTTTGCCGATGCGTTCGAGGCCATACAGATGCTTGTCCGCGAAGACCTGTTGCTCGCCGGACACGACATCAGTGCAGGCGGCCTCATCACGACGTTGCTGGAGATGACGTTTGCCAACACCGAAGGCGGTATCAACGTGAACCTCACCGACAGCATCACCGAGCCCGACCTCGTGAAGGTGCTCTTTGCCTAAATCCCTTGCGTGGTGATTCAGGTGCGCAAGAAGGACGCACACCTCGTGCAGCGCATCCTCGACAACGAAGGCATCGGCTTCATCCCCATCGGACACCCCATTGCCGAGCGCAAACTCATCATCCGCAAACGTCCGAAGGCGCTGACCTACGACATCGACCGTCTGCGCGACATCTGGTACTCGACCTCACACGGTCTGGACCAGAAGCAGAGCCGCAACGGCATGGCCGACGAACGCTACAAGAACTACGGTCAGCAGCCTGTCGTACAGCGTTTCCCAAAGACTTTCACGGGCAAACTCGCACAGTACGGCCTCGATGCCGACGCTTGGAAGAAGGAAAAGAAGCAGCGCCCGCGTGCTGCGATTATCCGCG
>JAEEGH010008238.1_pt1 | contig 24725 bp, 18 predicted proteins | sample 9134181 | NCBI WGS metagenome assembly JAEEGH01 (sample SAMN16246544, study PRJNA631951) | gut metagenome | biome: gut microbiome; feature: rumen; material: DP-attached | host: Bos | place: Iran: Karaj | collected 2018-10
GAATCTGCCCGTCCATTCGTTCAAGCGCAAGATCACTACCCTGATAGTGCTGCTGCTTGCCATAGCCCTGATCTGCGTGGGTGTGGGCACGATCCTTTATACCCTGAACAGGTCCAGGGCCAACAACGACGCGCAGATGGAGGGCAAGATGACCATAGTCCAGTCGACGCTGTCGGAATTCTGCCAGTACGCCCTGCGCTACAACGACCTGGACATTCCCCAGCTCTATGAGGCGATGAAGCGCGTGGCCGGCAACACACAGAGCGATGTGAACATCTACGACACCCACGGCTCCCTGATACGCTCCACCAAACCCGAACTCTTCGAGCAGTTCATAATGGGCTCGAGGATGAATCACGATGCGTTCTACAACATCGTCAAGAAGGACGCTACAAGATATATAGCCCGTGAGACCATAGCCGGCAACAAGTATCTGTCCATCTACGCCCCGCTTTTCAATGTGGACGGGTCGCTGGTGGCCGTCGCGAACATTCCGTTCATATCCACCCAGTCTGAACTGCAGGCCGACGCAGTCCAGTCGGTGGCTACCATCGTGAACATCTATCTGCTGATCCTGATTGCGGGATTGCTTGTGGGGCTGATGTTCGCCAACTCCATCTCGAGACCTCTGACCGAGATCAAGAAGAAGATGGAATCCCTGGCCGTCGACGGTCTCCGCAAGGAGCATATCAACTACCGCAACACCAAGGATGAGGTGGGCGTGCTCGTGCAGGCCTACAACAAGATGGTAGACGACCTGGAGGAGAGTACGCAGCGCCTTGCCGAGACGGAGAGGGAGCAGGCCTGGAAGGAGATGGCGCGCCAGATCGCACACGAGATCAAGAACCCTCTGACTCCGATGAGACTGAGCATCCAGCATATGATGAGGCTCAAGAAGCAGAACGTGCCCGGATGGGAGGACCGCTTCGAAGAACTGAGCCATTCTCTGCTGGAGCAGATCGACATCCTCAGCGAAACGGCCAACGAATTCTCGCAGTTCTCCAAGTTCTACAGCGAGGAAGAAACCGTCGAGAATCTCGACGAGCTGCTGTCGGAGCAGGTGGTGCTCTTCGGCGGGCGGGACGACATATCGGTTTCTTATCGCTGCGACGTGGACCAGCCGTTGGTGCGCGTGCGCAAGAAGCAGATAATAAGGGCCTTCGTGAACCTGATTTCCAATGCCGTGCAGGCTGTGGAGCAGCAGCCTGACGCCAGGGTCCGCATCAGCGTGGAAGACGGCGGCAAAGGGGATTACGTCATCGCGATCGAGGACAACGGTCCCGGAGTGAGCCCCGAGAACCGCAGCAAGCTGTTCAAGCCGAACTTCACCACCAAGTCTTCCGGCACCGGTCTCGGACTGGCCATCACCCGCAGCATCGTGGAGCAGAGTTCGGGCCGCATCTCATACCGCACTTCCGAGATGGGAGGAGCCGCATTCGTAATCGAACTGCCCAAATTATTCAGTTGATAATGTGTTAATAAAAGGATTCGTGACAATCGCGTAATTTGGTTAAATTTGCGTCGCGAAAAACCGGTTATGGCAGAAGATTTACTGAAGCAGCAGTTAGAAGACGTCTACACCAAAGACACGATCGTTACTCTTGACGGCCTGGAGCACATCCGCCGCAGGCTTTCTATGTACATCGGCCGCAGAGGCGACGGCAACAACCCCATAGACGGTATCTATGTCCTCACCAAGGAGGTCGTCGACAACTCCATCGACGAGTTCGCGATGGGATTCGGCAAGCGCATCGAGATCACCCTTGTTGACAATTGCCTTACCGTAAGGGATTATGGCCGCGGCATTCCGCTGGAATCCGTGGTGGATGCCGTCAGCAAGCTGAACACCGGAGCCAAGTTCGCCCATGCCGTTTTCAAGAAATCCGTCGGTCTGAACGGCGTGGGCCTGAAGGCCGTCAACGCTCTCTCCAGCAGCTTTACCGTCCAGGCTTTCCGCAACGGCCGCACGGTGAAGGCCAGCTTCGAGCGCGGCAAGCTGCTCCACAAAGAGGAGACCGACACCACCGAGAAGAACGGCACGATGGTGAGCTTCATTCCCGACGAGGAGATATTCCCTGGCTATGCCTTCCAGAACGACATCCTCGTCACGATGTTCAAGAACTACGCGTACCTGAACGTCGGCCTGCAGCTCATCTTCAACAAGGAAGTATACAAATCAGAAAACGGCCTGCTCGACCTGCTGAACGAAAACCTCGACGAGCAGCCGCTCTATGAACCCATACATCTCAGCGGCCAGGACATCGAAGTTGTCATAACCCACGGTCTGAAATACGGCGAGAACATATTCTCGTTCGTCAACGGCCAGAACACCATACTCGGCGGTACCCATCTGGCGGCTTTCAAGGAAGCCCTCGGCAAGACGCTGAAGGAATTCTTCAAGAAGGACTTCACTCCGGCGGATACCCGCCAATCCATCATAGGTGCCATAAGCATCCGCGTGCAGGAGCCTGAGTTCGAGGCGCAGACCAAGGTGCAGCTCGGCAGCAAGAATATGTCGAAGGACGGTCCGACCATACAGAAGTTCGTCGGCGACTTCATCAGCAAGGAGCTTGACAACTATCTGCACCAGCATCCCGCCACTGCAGACGTGATGCTGCAGAAGATAATGGAGTCGGCAAAGGAGCGCAAGGCCATCCAGGGCATTCGCAAGGAGGCAAAGGAGCGCATCAAGAAAGCCTCTCTCAACAACAAGAAGCTCAGCGACTGCAAGGTCCATTTCACCGACAAGGGTGAAGACGCCGCCCGCTCGATGATCTTCCTCACCGAGGGTGACTCCGCATCAGGCTCCATCAAGAAGATCCGCAACACCGTCAACCAGGCGGTATTCAGCCTCAAGGGAAAGCCTCTGAACAGCTACAAGGCTTCCAAGAAGGATGTGTATGAGAATGAAGAGCTCTCGCTGCTGCAGGCAGCCCTCAACATAGACGAAGACATCAACAATCTCCGATACAACTATGTGGTGATCGCCACCGATGCCGATATGGACGGAATGCACATCCGCCTGCTTCTGCTGACCTTCTTTCTCAAATTCTATCCCGAACTGGTTCGTGCGGGCCACGTCTACATCCTTCAGACTCCTCTGTTCAGGGTGGCCGACAAAGCCCACAACATCTATTGCTACAGTTCCTCAGAGAAAGAGGCCGCTACCAAGAAGCTCGGCAAGAACGCCCAGGTGACCAGGTTCAAAGGTCTGGGCGAGATATCGCCCGACGAATTCAAGGGCTTCATAGGTGACGACATCAAGCTCGAGACGGTCCGTCTGACCAAAGAAGACAATATCGCCGACCTGCTCGAGTTCTATATGGGAGAAAACGACAGCGTACGTCTCGACTTCATCAGGGAAAACCTCCGCAGCGACATCGACAATACGGAAGAAGCCCAGTAGCAATGAAGCAGAAAACAGCAAAATTCATTTTTGAAAAGATCCTCGGCTGGACAGCAGTGACGCCGGCGGTGCCGGAAAAAAAAGCTCTCATAATGGGTGTGCCCCACACTACTGTCTGGGATCTGCCCATCTCATATCTGTACTATACCTCGATAGGGAACAAGATAACCATCCTTGTGAAGGATAAATTCTTCTTTTTCCCTCTCGGGCCCATCATCCGCAGGATGGGTGGAGTGCCGCTCACACGCAAGGTGAATGTGATGATCCAGATCGTCAACCTCTTCAACAACAGTGAGGTATGCCATTACGGAATGGCTCCGGAAGGAACCCGTTCAGCCGTTAAGGAATGGCGTACTGGATTCCACTACATCGCCAAGAAGGCCAATGTCCCCGTCTATCTGGGATATATCGACTGGAAGCACAAACGCGTGTCGAGAGGGGAGAAGTTCGAGCTCACCGACGATGCCTATGAGGATATGAAAAGGATGCAGCGCATCTACAAAAGTCTGCCTATTTCAGGCCTTCACCCCGAAAAGGTTGCATATCTGGACGATTGAATCGAATAATTGATTATATTAGCGGATTCACAAAAACAACAAACAACAAATAATATCAAACACTAATTATGTCAGAAAAACTTTTTGCCGAATTCCCGCCCGTTTCCACCGAGCAGTGGGAGGAGGTGATTAACAAAGACTTGAAAGGGGCCGACTATGACAAGAAACTTGTCTGGAAGACCATCGAAGGCTTCAACGTACGGCCTTACTACCGTGCCGAGAACCTCGCCGACATCAAGTTCATGGATACCCTGCCCGGGCAGTTCCCGTTCGTAAGGGGTACCAAGAAATCAAACGAATGGCTTATCCGCCAGGATTTCTGCGCTTGCGAGAATCTTGAAGAAGCCAACAAACTCGCTTTGGACGCCCTTATGAAAGGCGCCAACTCAATCGGTTTCGAACTCCGTCGCAAGAGCCTGGATGAAAAAGAGATGGCAGTCCTGCTGAAGGACTTCTGCCTCCAGGCCGTTGAAGTCAACTTTACAGGTTGCTGCCCCGGCAAGACCCGCGGTGTGATCGACAGCTTCCTCAAGGTGGCTGAGGCCAAGGGCGTTGCCAAGGATGAAATCCGCGCAAGCTTCGATTTCAGCCCTCTGCACGCACTGACCGTTAAGGGTCATTTCTGCGATGACGCTTATGACAAGCTCGCAGACTGCGTGAAGGCTGTTGCAGCCTATCCCAACATCCGCGTAATCGCCGTCAAGGCGTACGATTTCAACTCAGCAGGCAGCAGCATCAGCCAGGAACTCGGCTATGCAATGGCAATCGGCAGCGAATATATGACTGCCCTTACCGACAGAGGCCTTGACGCAGCAGAAGTTGCAAAGCGCATCAAGTTCACTTTCGCAATCAGCGGCAACTATTTCTTCGAGATTGCCAAGTTCCGCGCAGCACGCGTGCTCTGGGCAAACATCGTGAAGGCATACGGAGTTGAGGACCTCGACGCTATGAAGATCAAGGTTCACGCCGTGACCAGCAGCTGGAACCAGACCGTATACGATGCATATGTGAATATGCTCCGTGGCACTACCGAGGCTATGAGCGCTGCCCTCGCAGGCGTCGATTCAATCGTAGTGCTTCCGTTCGACCACGCATTCCGCGCTCCCAACGAGTTCTCGAACCGTATTGCCCGCAACACCCAGTCCATCCTCAAGGAAGAAGCTCACTTCGACAAGGTGGAAGACCCCGGTGCAGGCAGCTATTATATCGAGACACTCACCAAGTCCATCGCATTGGCAGCCTGGGATATCTTCAAGGCTGTTGACGACAAGGGCGGATATGTCGAGGCATTCAAGGCCGGTGACGTACAGGCTGCCGTGAAGGCAGTTGCCGACAAGAAAGACCAGGCCATCGCAAAACGCCGCGACACCATCCTCGGTACCAACCAGTATCCTAACTTCCTCGAGAAGGCTTCAGACGAGATTACCAAGGAAATTGTGACCCGCGGTGCAGACTGCGGATGCTGCTGTGGCAAGTCAGACGACAAGAAGGTCGCAGAACCTCTCCGTCCTTACCGTGGCGCTCAGGCTTTCGAGGCTCTCCGTCTTGCCACCGACCGCAGCGGAAAGCAGCCCCAGGCCTTTATGCTTACCTTTGGCAACCTGGCAATGTGCCGTGCCCGCGCACAGTTCAGTTGCAACTTCTTTGCAGTGGCAGGCTTCAAGGTGGTCGACAACAACCGCTTCTCTACAATTGAGGAGGGTGTCGAGGCCGCTCTCGCAGCCAAGGCCGATATCGTGGTGGCTTGCTCTGCCGACGACGAGTATGCAGAGGCAGTTCCGAAGATCAAGGAACTCATCGGCGACAAGGCCATCGTAGTAGTGGCCGGCGATCCCGAGTGCCGTCCCGAGCTCGAAGCAAAGGGTATCGATAAATATATACATGTCAGATGCAACGTCCTTGAGACCCTCAAGGAATATCAGGCAGAAATGGGTATTAAAGAACTTTAAACTATCAGCAGATGAAACCTACTTTTACAGATATAAGAGATCTCAAGGAATTCGGTGCTGCCCCTGCCTGCCCCAAAGAAGCTGCACAGGAGCTCTGGCACACCCCTGAAAACATAGACGTCAAGTCTCTCTATACCGCAAAGGACCTCGAAGGAATGGAGCACCTCAATTATGCTGCAGGTATAGCCCCGAACCTCCGCGGACCGTATTCTACTATGTACGTGATGCGTCCCTGGACCATCCGTCAGTACGCCGGTTTCTCTACGGCCGAAGAATCAAACGCATTCTACCGCCGTAACCTGGCATCAGGCCAGAAAGGTCTTTCAGTTGCGTTCGACCTCGCAACACACCGTGGATATGACGCCGACCACCCCCGCGTAGTCGGTGATGTCGGAAAGGCCGGTGTAAGTATCTGCTCAGTGGAGGATATGAAAGTCCTCTTCGACCAGATTCCCCTCAACAAGATGTCAGTGTCAATGACTATGAACGGCGCCGTTCTCCCCATCATGGCCTTCTACATCGTGGCAGGTCTGGAGCAGGGCGCAAACCTTGAGGAGATGGCCGGTACCATCCAGAACGATATCCTCAAGGAGTTCATGGTGCGTAACACTTATATTTATCCGCCCGCATTCTCCATGAAGATTATTGCCGACATCTTCGAATATACCTCACAGAAGATGCCGAAGTTCAACTCTATCTCTATCTCGGGTTACCACATGCAGGAGGCTGGTGCTACGGCTGACATCGAGTTGGCTTATACGCTGGCTGACGGTATGGACTATCTGCGTACGGGTGTCAACGCCGGTATCGACGTCGATGCTTTCGCTCCGCGTCTGTCGTTCTTCTGGGCCATCGGCATGAACCACTTTATGGAGATTGCCAAGATGCGTGCAGGCCGTCTGTTGTGGGCGAAGATTGTGAAGTCGTTCGGTGCCAAGAACCCGAAGTCGCTGGCCCTGCGTACCCACTCGCAGACCTCCGGCTGGTCGCTCACCGAGCAGGATCCCTTCAACAACGTGGGACGTACCTGCATCGAGGCCATGGCCGCCGTGCTGGGTCACACCCAGTCGCTGCATACCAACGCCCTCGACGAGGCCATCGCCCTGCCTACCGACTTCTCGGCACGTATTGCCCGTAACACCCAGATCTACATACAGAACGAGACCAAGGTCTGCAAGCAGATTGACCCGTGGGCTGGCTCTTACTATGTGGAGACGCTGACCAACGAGCTCGTTCACAAGGCATGGGAGCACATCCAGGAGATTGAGAAGCTGGGTGGTATGGCCAAGGCCATCGAGACCGGTCTGCCGAAGATGCGTATTGAGGAGGCTGCAGCCCGCACACAGGCCCGTATCGACTCGGGTGTACAGACCATTGTCGGTATCAACAAGTACCGACTGGAGCATGAGGACCCCATCGACATTCTCGAGGTGGATAATACTGCTGTGCGCAAGCAGCAGGAAGAGAGCCTGGCACAGGTTCGCTCTACCCGTGACGAGGCTGCTTGTCAGGCAGCCCTCAAGGCCATTACCGAGTGTGTACGTGACTTCAAGGAAGGCCGCAAGAGCGAGAATAACCTGCTGGACCTTGCCGTCAAGGCTGCCCAGTTGCGTTGTACCCTGGGTGAGATTTCGGATGCCTGCGAAGAAATCGTAGGACGTTATAAAGCAGTAATCAGAACAATTTCAGGCGTGTACAGTTCAGAATCAAAGAATGACAAGGACTTTGAGGAGGCCAAGCGGCTTACCGACGAGTTTGCTAAGCGTGAGGGTCGCCGTCCCCGTATCTTCGTTGCCAAGATGGGTCAGGACGGTCATGACCGTGGTGCAAAGGTTGTGGCAACGGGATATGCCGACTGCGGCTTCGACGTCGATATGGGACCGCTGTTCCAGACTCCTGAGGAGGCTGCCCGCATGGCCGTCGAGAACGACGTGCACATCGTGGGCGCTTCGTCACTGGCTGCCGGTCACAAGACGCTCATTCCGCAACTCATTGAGGAACTGAAGAAACTCGGTCGTGAGGACATCATGGTGACTGCCGGTGGTGTCATCCCTGCCCAGGACTACGACTTCCTCTATAAGGCTGGCGTTGCGGCAATCTTCGGTCCTGGTACCCCGATTCCGTACTCTGCCATCCAGATGATGAAGATTCTACTCGACGAGTAATCGGATGATGAGCATTCTGCTCGAAGAGTAATCCACTATGTAGCACCCCGGCGTTGAAGGACGCTGGGGTGTTTCGTTGATGGTTGAAAGTCAAAATACAAAAAAAGTTCTTTTCTTTATTCGTATCTTTGTACCTTTGCACCTGACGGCCGGCAGCTCAGTGGTCCGCAGCATGGCATCAACATAGTACGCATGCCGAATGGCACAACGCGCAAGGTCGTTGTGTACTGATTGTCCTTATATTTTTAAGTAAGATAGAACATTCCTGCTGTTTGACGAACGGCAGGAATGTTCTCTTTAATATTGCCTGAGGGCGGACAACAACTCGTTGTTCTCGCCTTTCATGCCAATGGTAATACGGAGGCAGTCCTTGCAGAGTTGTACGCGGGTACGGTTGCGGACGATGACGCCGCGGTCAACAAGGTAGTCGTAGATGCTTTGTGCGTCAGTCATCTTTGCCAGGAAGAAGTTGGCATCGGTGGGAAACACCTTCTCGCAGATGGGCAACTCCTGGAAGGCAGCCATCAGGCGGGTGCGCTCTCCGAGAAGCATCTTAACCCATTTATCCACCTCAAACGGATCCTTCAGCGCTTCCAACGCCTGTCGCTGTGTTAACTGATTGACGTTGTAAGGGTATTTCACCTTATTGTAGATGGCAATAATCTCCGGGGTGGCGAAGGCCATGCCAAGACGGATGGCTGCCAGGCCCCAAGCCTTGCTGAAGGTGTTGAGCACAATGAGGTTGGGATGCTGGGCCAACTCCATGCGTAGCGGTTTCTGTGCGGAGAAGTCGCTATATGCTTCATCGACAATAACGATACCCTGGAACTGGTTGATAACCTTCAGAATCTCTTCGCGGTTCAGTGAGTTGCCCGTAGGATTGTTGGGTGAACAGATCCAGATGATTTTTGTGTTGGCATCTGTGGCTTCCAACAGCCGGTCCGCATGTAGCTGGTAGTGCTCGTCGAGTAACACTGGACGGTACTCCACATGATTGATGTCGGCGCATACCTTATACATGCCGTATGTAGGCTCAATGGCTACGACATTGTCGCGACCAGGCTCGCAGAATATGCGGTAGGGCAGGTCGATGGCTTCGTCGCTGCCGTTGCCAAGGAATATCATGTTGGCTGGAACACCCTTCACCTTGGCTATCTGCTCCTTCAGCTCGCGTTGAAGGGGGTCGGGATAGCGGTTATAGGGGTCGTTATACGGATTCTCGTTGGCATCGAGGAATACGTGAGCCTCCTTGCCGGAATATTCGTCGCGAGCGGACGAGTAGGGGGCGAGACTCCAGATATTGGGGCGTACCAGTTGTTCTAAAGGCTTCATCATGATTTTTTCTCTTTTCTCAATTCTCAATTTCCTATCTCCCTGATGCGGACGCTCATCGCATTCTTGTGGGCATCCAGTTGCTCGGCTTCCGCCATGAGTTCTACGGCACGGCCGATGTGTCCGATACCCTCTGGCGTCAGGTGTTGGAAGGTAATCTTACGGCAGTAGCTGTCGAGGTTGACACCATTGTAGGCCGTAGCATATCCGTGTGTGGGCAGGGTGTGGTTGGTGCCGCTGGCGTAGTCGCCCGCACTCTCACAGGCATACTTCCCCAAGAACACGCTGCCGGCATTGACGACACGTTCCGCTAGCTGTTCGTAGTCCTCAGTCTGGATGACCAAATGTTCCGGGGCATAGAGGTTCGAGAGGGCAATCATCTCTTCAGTGTTGTTGACCAGTACGAAATTGCTGTTCTCCAGAGCCTTGGCCGCCATCTCCTTACGTGGGAGGGCATCCAGTTGGCAGGCAACCTGCTCTTGTATCTCGGCGAGCTTGGCTTCTGATGTGGTGATGAGCAGCACCTGTGAATCGATGCCATGCTCAGCCTGCGAGAGCAGGTCGGCAGCCACAAACTCGGCATTCGCCTTCTCATCGGCCAGTACACAGACCTCGCTGGGACCGGCAGGCATGTCAATAGCAACCTCGTCGAGGCTGACATGCTGTTTGGCTGCCATGACGTACTGGTTGCCGGGACCGAAAATCTTGAATACCTTGGGTACTGACTCCGTGCCATAGGCCATGGCGCCGATGGCTTGAACACCGCCTGCCTTGAATATCTTGCTGACACCGGCAATGCGGGCAGCCACAAGGATGGCCGGGTGTATCTGCAGCGTGGTGCGTGGTGAGTGGTAGGTTGGGGGCGTGCAGAGCACAATCTCCTTACAGCCGGCAATCTTGGCCGGGGTGGCAAGCATGAGGACGGTAGAGAAGAGTGGGGCAGTGCCGCCAGGAATATAAAGTCCGACGCGCTCAATGGGCACACTCTTCTGCCAGCAGGTGACACCCTCCTGTGTCTTCACCTTTTGGCCGACAAAACGTTGTGAGATATGGAACACCTTGATGTTGTGATGCGCCAGAATGATGGCATCACGTAACTCGTTGCTTACCAGCTTCTCGGCTTCGTCCATTTCGGCCTCGGTAACGGCAAGGCTCTGCAACTCCGCTTTGTCGAACTTCTGTTCATACTCCTTGACAGCTTCATCGCCACGCAAACGTACGTCGGCCAATACCTGGCTGACGGTCTCATTCAGTCGTGCCAGGTCCAGTCGTGGACGGGTAATGATTTCCGTCCACTCTTCACGCTTGGGATATTTGTAAATCTTCATGTTCTAACCACTAACTTCTAACCCCCTAAAGAATCATCTTCTCAATGGGTGTGACAAGGATGCCTTGAGCACCCATCTCCTTGAGCTTGCCGATGATGTCCCAGAACTGCTTCTGGTCGAGTACGGTATGTACGGAACACCACTCGTCGTCGGCCAGCGGAATAATCGTGGGACTCTTCAGACCGGGGAGCACGTCGATGATTTCCTGAAGACGGGCTTTTGGGGCATTCATGCGGACATACTTCTTATCCTCAGCATCTTTTACCGCCTTGAAACGGAAGAGCATCTGGTCAAGTGTTTCACGCTTCTCGGCACTCATTTGCTTGTTGCCGATGAGCAATGCCTCGCTCTGCATGACGACTTCTACCTCACGCAGATTGTTGCTGACGAGGGTGGACCCGCTGCTGACGATGTCGAAGATACCATCTGCCAAACCAATGCCTGGACTAATCTCAACGCTTCCCGTAATAACGTGAATCTCAGTCTTTATGCCGTGTTCGTTCATGAATTTGCTTAGGATATTCGGATAGCTTGTGGCTATCTTCTTTCCGTTAAACCACTCCAGTCCCTGATAGTCGATTTCCTTGGGAATGGCCAATGAAAGACGGCACTTTGAGAAACCCAGACGGGAAATGATGGCAGCATCCTCTCCGCGTTCCACGAATTCGTTCTCGCCTACGACACCGATGTCGGCAACGCCGCTGGCCACGCTTTGTGGGATATCATCGTCGCGCAGGTAAAGTACTTCGAGTGGGAAGTTACTGGCAGAAACAAGTAGTGTACGTTTGGAGGCGCTCACCTTGATGTCAGCCTCGCTCAGCAGGTTCATGGTGTCTTCGTACAGACGCCCTTTTGATTGTACGGCAATTCTTAACATATACACATAATTATTAATTAGGGTGCAAAGTTACAAAATAATTCATAATTCATCATTGATTATTGATATTTATTTTATACTTTTGCACCCAAATTGCAAGGATTTTGATACGAAAGAGTATATATATTCACTTTTTTCTCCTTCTTATTCTGTTTGTTGCTTGCACGGGTAAGAAGACCGACGGCCCCGTCATAGCGCCGTGGGGAGCGGTTATTGACTCTGTTTCAGACAATAGTTCGTTCGACCTGCCGCAGATTCAGCGTAACGGGGAACTGATCATGCTGACCATGAGCGGTCCTGAAACGTACTACGACTATCACGGCCGTTCGTTTGGTACGATGTATCTGTTGTGCGAGCGTTTTGCCGAGAAGATAGGCTGTAGCGTCCGTGTCGATGTCTGTCGTGACAGTACGGAGATGCTACAAAAACTGGAGGAGGGCGTGGCTGATGTCATGGTGACGGCTCCAACCGCTAACCGCCAGATATCACTCCCCACTCACCAGTCGCCGACAGCCTTCGATTCGCTTGGGTGGGTGGTCGATCCGCAGAAACCCGAACTGGAACGTGAGCTTCGGGCGTGGTACCGCTCGTCGATGCTGGCAGAGGTCAAAAAGCAAGAACAGGAGATGCTCAGCGTGAAGAACCGCGTGCAGCGCAGGGTCTATGCGCCGATGCTCGATCGTGCCGGTGGCGTTATTTCGAAGTGGGACCAGCTGTTTATCAACAATGCCAAGACCGCAGGGTGGGACTGGCGACTGCTGGCAGCGCAATGCTATCAGGAATCGACCTTCGACCCACAGGCGCATTCCTGGGCTGGAGCCTGCGGACTGATGCAGATTATGCCTACTACGGCTGACCATTTAGGACTGGCTCGTGACAAGATGTACGACCCAGAGGCAAACGTGGCGGCAGCCGCCAAGCTCATTGCTGAACTGACAGGTCATTTCAGCGACATTGCCGACCGTCGGGAACGCATCAACTTTGTATTGGCTGCGTATAATGGCGGTGCTGCACATATCCGTGATGCGATGGCACTTACGGAGAAGTATGGCGGCAATAAGTATCGTTGGGTTGATGTGTCACGTTACGTGCTCTTGCTGATGCAGGAAGAGTACTATCGCGACCCTGTAGTGAAACGAGGCTACATGCGTGGCTCCGAAACGGCAGACTATGTCACTCGCATTCAGCAACGTTACAATGAATACCGGGGTGTTCACTCTCCCTTGGGCGATGGTTACCAGACACCACGCAAGGCTAAGAAAGAGCGAAAAGGAAAGTTCCGTGTTGGTTGATTGTTAACCTCTAACCTTTACAACATGCCCTTTGTCGATGGCAGGTCGTAGTGATAGACATCACGGCGTACGGCCATTTTCAGCGCCCGAGCCAACGCTTTGAAGATGCCTTCTATCTTGTGGTGCTCATTCTGACCTTCGGCACGTATGTTAAGGTTCATGCGGGCAGCATCGCTGAGTGACTTGAAGAAGTGGAGGAACATCTCCGTGGGCATCTCGCCAACCTTCTCACGGTGGAACTCAGCATCCCAAACCAGCCATGGCCGTCCGCCGAAGTCGAGGGCCACTGAGCAGAGACAGTCGTCCATAGGCAGACAATAGCCATAGCGCTCAATGCCACGCTTCGAACCCAGCGCACGGTCTATGCACTCACCGAGAGCCAGGGCGGTATCCTCGATGGTGTGGTGTTCATCGACGTGCAGGTCACCTTTCGTATGTACCGTGAGGTCAATTTTACCGTGCCGGCCTATCTGTTCCAGCATGTGGTCGAAGAATCCCAGTCCCGTCTCAATGTCACATTGTCCACTGCCGTCCAGGTTTACACGTACCAGGATGTCGGTCTCTTTGGTGGTGCGGCGAACCTCAGCCGTACGTTCTCCGGCAAATACCAGTTCCGATATTCTCTGCCATCCGGTCTGTTCGGCAGAAGTGCCGGCAGGAGTCACCTGCATGAACTGGCAGCCGATGTTCTCTGCAAACTTCCGGTCGGTCTCGCGGTCGCCAATGACATAGCTGCTTGCCATGTCATAGTCGGCATTGTGCATGTACTTCTCAACCAGACCTGTTTGCGGCTTGCGTGTCGGAGCATTGTCCTCGGGGAAATGACGGTCAATGAGTATGTCGTCGAACTTGACACCCTCACCCTCCAACGTCTGAAGGATGAAGTTATGGACGGGCCAGAATGTCGGTTCGGGGAATGACGCGGTGCCGAGTCCGTCCTGATTGCTGACCATGACAAACTCAAGGTCGGTATGTTCGCGAAGGAATCGCAGGGCGCTGATGGCACCGGGTACAAACTGCAGTTTCTCGAACGAGTCAATCTGCTCGTCTTCTGGTTCGCGAATAATCGTTCCGTCGCGGTCAATGAAAAGGATGCGCTTCATGTTATCTTTTGTGTTTACGGCTTATAGCTAATTGTTTAGAGATTGGGATTCAAGGGTTTAGGGGTGTAGAGCTTTCTTGCCATGACAGAGCCATACAGGAAGTAGAGCGCCGGCAGTATAGGCAGCCAGATGTAGAGCTGCAGGAAGGTGACAATGGTGCAGGTGCACCAGGTCAGCGCCGTGATGTGTGACGGCATGCCGAGTTCGTCGCCGCCTACCACGCCGATATGCGCCTGCCAGTTGGCTTGCCAGAGCAAGAATTCGGGGATGCTGACCAACAGGTCAAGTATTCCCAGCAGGATGATGCTCACCAGACAAACCACAAACAGCTGTCCCCAGAAACGTGGGGAGATGCGGAACAGTCTGGTTACCATGAGTTTCAGCGCCTGCCACCAACTGACCTTCCGTGCCTGGTGAACCTTCAGCAGGGCAGCCCCTCCGAAGCCCCAGAAGACGATGGTGGCGATGAGCGACAGCAGAATCAGCACACCGATGACAGCCAGCAGCATCTTGTATTCACCTGCCAGTTGCCAGGCATTCGGCAGGTCGCTGTAGGCACGCGCAATGAGTTCGGGCCAGTAGATGAAGATGACGGTGGCGGCTGCTCCGCTGATGATTGACGTGACGAGTGCCACGAGCCAGGTGGACTTCAGGAGACGGCTGAACCGTCCTGTATATAACTTGAATGCGGCAGCCAGCACAGCACGCGGGCTCCGCTCCTTCAACAATGGTTCTTCAGTTTCTTTTTGCATAGTCTGATGAAATAATGTGCGTGCAAAGTTACGAAAAAACGAAGGAAAAGCCAAATTAATTTGAGCTTTTCTGAGTGCAAAGTAACTTCGACGTAGTCAAAGTTACGAAAAGTCGAGAGCAAAACAAAGAAACTCGTTTCTTTTTTTTGCCGAGACGCAGTATCTTCGCGATTTTTGTCGCAAAGGTACGAAAAAAAGTGAAAAGATAAAAGTGAAAAGTGAATAATTAGCTGCCGTCCAAAAAAACTCTAAACTCTAAACTCTAAACTCTAAACTTTTTTGTATCTTTGCACCCAAAATATTTTTCCATATGAAAATTATCAAGTGGGGTTTCATAGGATGCGGTGAGGTAACCGAGAAGAAAAGCGGTCCTGCATTCAATGAAGTGACGGGCTCACACATCGAGGCTGTCATGAGTCGTAGTGAGCAGCGTGCCCGTTCCTATGCAGAACGTCATGGCATCCCAAAATACTATACTGACCCGCAGAAACTGATTGACGACCCGGAGGTGAATGCCATCTATATTGCTACGCCACCGTCGAGTCATGCCACCTTTGCCATCATGGCTATGAGGAGCGGCAAGCCAGTCTATGTGGAGAAACCCTTGGCAGCCTCATACGACGACTGTGCCCGCATTAACCGTGTGTCGGAACAGACGGGCATCCCCTGCTTCGTTGCCTACTACCGCCGGGAATTGCCTTATTTCAATAAAGTGAAGAGTATCGTTGAGAGTGGCACCATCGGTAAACCTGTCAATGTACAGGTGCGCTTTGCCGTTCCTCCGCGTGAGCTGGACTATACGCAGGGCGACAAACTCCCCTGGCGCCTGCAGCCCGACATTGCCGGTGGTGGTTACTTCTATGACCTCGCCCCCCATCAGCTTGACTTGCTGCAGCAGTTGTTCGGCGTTATTGTCGAGGCCCGTGGCTTCAAGGACAACCGTGCCGGGCTTTACGAACCAGAGGACACCGTCAGCGCCTGTTTTCGTTTCGAGAACGGACTGCCGGGCTCCGGCTCCTGGTGTTTCGTGGCTCACGAGTCAGCACGTGAGGACTGTATAGAGATTATTGGCGACAAGGGACTGGTCAGCTTCTCGGTGTTTGACTATTCCCCCATCGTGCTCCATACCAGTGATGGCACCCAGACCCTCACTGTGCCTAATCCGCCGTACGTTCAGTTCCCGCTCATCAAAAGTGTTGTAGAACACCTGCAGGGCATTGGACTTTGCGATTGTACAAGTATGTCGGCTACGCCCGTCAACTGGGCGTTGGACCGCATCTTAGGTAAATTCTGATGATCAATGAGAAATCTGCTCATCGTTCTGTTTCTTATCAGTAGCTGTGTCTGCATACAGGCGCAGGAGCCTGCTGAAAGCGAAAAGGAAAACATCGGATTCATTGGACGGCTCATTGAGAAGTACAATGAGATAGACTCCGCCTACGTGGAGCCTCCGCACTATAATTTCTCCACCCAGCTGACCATGACCTATACCTACGACATGTACCAGCTGAAGAGCAGCACGGGCCAAAAGCTCACCTTGGCTCCCTCGCCGACGGTGAAGGTGGGGCCGTACTTCGGATGGCGCTGGATATTCTTAGGTTATACCTTCGACCTGAAGAACATCGGTTTCAGTATGGGCGACCTGAAGCAGGAGATAGACCTGAGCATCTACAGCTCGAAGATAGGCATTGACTTATACTACCGCCGAACGGGCAGCAACTACAAGATTCGCGACCTGAAACTGTGGGAGAACTATGATGATAATAAGCATAACCCGATGGAGGGCATGAGCTTCGACGGATTGAGCGTCGGCATTACAGGTTTTAACATCTATTACATTTTCAACAACAAGCGTTTCTCCTATCCGGCAGCCTTCTCGCAGAGCACCCAGCAGAAAATCAGCAGTGGCTCGTGGCTTGCCGGCATCGGCTATACACGCAACAGCCTGGAGTTCGACTACCAGAAACTGCAGGCCTTGGTTGAGCAATACAGTAGTACCATGCCTTCGGCTAAGCTCGACAGCGGCCTGATGTTCAATAGCGTGAAGTACTACGACTACTGTCTGACGGGAGGCTATGCCTACAACTGGGTGTTTGCCCGTAACTGGCTGTTCTCTGCCAGTGCATCGCTCGGTCTGGCCTACAAGCACACCGTGGGTGATGTGGAGCGGGACAGGGGCTTCCGTTTCAATAACATCAATTTCGATGGTATCGGGCGTTTTGCTTTGGTTTTCAATAACCTGCGTTGGTATGCCGGAGCCAGTGCCATCCTGCATGGCTACACTTACCGTAAGTCGCGCTTCTCGGCCAACAACGTCTTCGGATCGCTCAATGCGTATGTAGGATACAATTTCGGACTTAGAAAACAATATAGGAAAAAGAAATGAAAAGACTGCTCATTATTTTGTTTTGTGCTGTGACGACTCTGAACAGCCTTGCTGCCGGCATCAGTTATACGCGTGAGGATAGCCTCTTCGTGTGTCAGGTTCTCAGAGAGGCCGTGCGCACCAAGAATACCTCCACGCTCTACTTTGCCCGTAAGTTCTTGAACCAGCCGTATGTAGCCCATACACTGGAGGTGGGCGACCCTGAGCAGCTGGTGGTTAATACCCGCGAGCTCGACTGTACGACGCTCGTGGAGAATGTGCTGGCCCTGGCATTATGTGCGCAGCAGGGAAAGACCTCGTTTTCCGACTTCACCAGCACCCTGCGCCAGTTGCGTTACCGTGGCGGCAAGCTCGATGGCTATCCCAGTCGTCTGCACTATTTCAGCGACTGGATTCTGGATAATCAGCAGATGGGCTATGTTCAGGAGATTTCTGCCCCCAATCCGCCATTCACCGCTGTCCAGACACTCAATGTCAACTATATGAGCCAGCACCCTACAGCGTACGTGGCATTGAAGAAACACCCTGAGTTCGTTCCCGTTATCGCCAGTCAGGAGCAGAAACTGACAGGCCAGAAATTCCGCTATATCCCTAAGTCACAAGTCTGTAAAATCAATACCCGCAATATGCGCAAGGCCGTCAAGGATGGCGATGTCATCTGTATCACCACCAACAGACGCGGTCTGGAGATTGCCCACCTGGGGTTTGCCGTATGGAAGGCCGACGGACTCCACCTGCTCAATGCCTCGATGATTCACAAGAAGGTAGAGGAAGACCCCGTTCTCTTCCGTGACTATATCCGCCACCGGACATCGGATACCGGCATACGGATAGTGAGACTGAAAACTAAAAACTCTAAACTTTAAACTTTACAACGATGGAATTACCTGATTTCATGAACCATTCCAACTACTTCTCCCCAAACGAGTTTCTGGAGAAGATTTCACGTGTGGCCAAGCGTGCTGGTGCCAAGTTTGTCTATGCTGCCTTAATCCTGTACTATACACTTCTGAGCCCCAATGTCAGCAAGCGCGACAAGGCTCTCATCATCGGTGCCTTGGGCTACATGATCAGCCCGCTCGACGTGCTGCCCGATGCCTATCCCATCGTCGGACTGTCTGACGACATGGCGGTGCTGCTCTTCGTGCTCCACAAAGTGTGGAACAATATTAACAATATTGACCCCGACATCCAGCAGAAGGCAAAGGAACGCCTGAGCAACTGGTTCGACGAAGACGAACAGGAAGAAGCCAGCCGTCTTTTTGAGGAAGAAGCCTGAATGCTTTTTTTAAGAAGTTAGAGGAAGTTAGCGTTTCCTCTAACTTCCTCTAATCTACTGTTTCATCAGGAACTCCTTGAAGTCAGCAAACTCCTTGCTGAGCGGCACGCTCTGTTTCTGTCCGCGCATGAAGGCTTGCAAACGCTCGGGAATATCAATGTCCGCACCCAGAATCTCATCCACTTTCTCTTTGAACTTGGCAGGGTGGGCTGTCTCGCAGAAGATGCCTACTTCGCCCGGACGCAGTTGTTCCTTCAGGGCGCGGTAGCCGCAGGCACCATGGGGGTCGAGCACGTAGCCATTGTCTGCATAGCACTGGCGCAGGGTCTCACGAATCTGCTCGTCGCTGTAGGTGCAGCCGCTTATCAGGTTCGTGACGGCCTCGTGTGTAGCCTCCGGCGACAGACTGTTGTTCTGGGAGTATAGGTTCAGGATGCGTGCGAAGTTCGACGGGTCGCCCACGTCCATAGCGTTGGCCAGTGTCTGTACTGAGGCCTTCGGGGTGTACTTCCCTGTCTGAAGGTACTGGAAAAACACGTCGTTGGCGTTGTTGGCGGCAATGAAACGGCTGACGGGCAGTCCCATCCGGTGTCCGAACAGCGCCGAGCAGATGTTGCCGAAGTTACCCGATGGCACACACATCACTATCGGTTGACTATGAGTGATTTCGCTTATACGTGCCACGGCATTAAAGTAGTAGAACGCCTGCGGCAGAAAACGGGCCACGTTGATGGAGTTCGCCGATGTCAGACGCATGTGGCGGTTCAGCTCCTCGTCCATGAAGGCACTCTTCACCAGTCGCTGGCAGTCGTCGAACACACCATCCACCTCGACGGCCGTGATGTTCCGTCCTAACGTCGTGAACTGGCTCTCCTGGATGTGGCTGACTTTTCCCTTCGGGTAGAGCACATAGACGTGGATGCCCTCCACGCCGAGGAATCCGTTGGCTACGGCAGAGCCGGTGTCGCCGCTGGTAGCCACGAGGACGTTGACCTCCTGATTACCTGATTCCTTACTCCTGCCGCCATCCTCCTTATTAATAAAGTATTGCAGCAGTCGTGCCATGAATCTTGCGCCCACGTCCTTGAAGGCGAGGGTAGGGCCATGGAACAGCTCCAGGCTGTAGATGTTCTCTTCCACCTTCACCACGGGGCAGTCGAACTGCAGCGTGTCATAGACAATGTGTCTGAGGGCGTCTGCCTCCACGTCTTCGCCGAAGAAGGCATCGGCCACCGTGTAGGCAATCTCCTGGAAGGTCATGCTACTCATGTTGTCAAAGAACTCCTTGGGCAGTGCCTTGATCTGTTCAGGCATGTAGAGTCCGCGGTCCTCGGCCAGTCCTTTGACGACGGCCTTACTCAGGTCAGCTATGGGAGCATTCCCATTGGTACTATAGTATTTCATTTCTTCTTAGTTTTTGCTTTCGGGTGCAAAGGTACGATTAAGTGCGTAGAAAACCAAAAGAATTTTGAGTTTTCTCGAACGTTGGTACCTTTACACCCGAAAGCTTTTACTTGCAAAGGGCATTCTTCTCGATGGTCCAGTCTTTGCGTTTCAGCAGTCCGCAGTCCTCACCTTCAAACATCTTGGCTGCCTCGCGGTCGCCATTCAGCTGCCAGTTGAGCCATGCCAGGGCGGGAATGGTAAACTCACCACCGTGGGGCTGGCGATAGGTGCCGCCATGACCTACGGGATAGTTGATGGCGATGGCTGGCACGTGGCTGATGCGGTGGAAGTCGTCCATGCCGTTCTCGTAGGCTATGTCCTCCTTGCCTCCTAATATATATATAATAGGTGTATGGATTTCCTTCAGTTTCTCCTTCGGGGGCATGGGCATGCCGCCAACTGCCTGGGCAGCATTCTGCATATTGAAGAGTCCGCTGTTGCAGATCATCAGCGCCGTGATGCGCGGGTCGGCGCAGTTGAACAACGTCTGCAGACCTCCGCACGACATGCCTGCCACGCAGATGTTCTTCGTGTCTATTTTCCGGTAGTAGGGCGACTTCGGGTCGGCGTTCTGCTTCTCCACCCAGTCAATGCTCTCTATCTGTTGCTGTGTGGTTGACATTTCGCCGCGATAGGGCACTTCTTCCATGGGGATGTAGCCTGTGGCTACGACGATGTAACCGTAGGATGCAATCTCGTTCAGGAATTTGTAGTGTTCCCACGGGGAGTTCGTGCAGGCTCCGTTGCCCCAGACCAGCACCGGCAGTGGTTTGTCGGCAGATATTGTCTTGAGGTCCTTTGGTGCAAACACGGTGTGGGCGTTCAGATCTTCCACCTCGGTCATGATGACCTTGTACGGACCGGTGCCGCCATTCTCCACGATGCGCGACTTCAACACCTGTGGCCTTTGGCTTTCCGTCTCTTCGCGCTTCTGCTTGTAGAAGCGGTCTATGAAGTCTATCTGTTCACGGTTGGGCACGCTGACGAGCGAAGCACCATTACAGAACTGCATCGTCGTCGGCTTCCTTTGGTCAAAGCTGGGCCAGTAGGGCAGTCCCTTGCCGTTGGGATTTCCCGTCTTGGCAAAGTTGACCCAGTATTGCTGGATGATTTCCGCGAGGGCAGCCTCGGCGGGGAACTTGTCGGGCTGGGCGGTAAAGGTGCCGTTCAGGTAGAGTATGTCGTCAGCATGCGACACGCCGTGACGCTTCTTGTTGCCGGCAAACGACACCGTTGACGGCTGTGCGAGATAGGCCGCGTAGGCTGGCGACGTGCCCGTCTGCGACTGCAGGTTCACCCAGGCAAAGCTCGGCCAGGCAAAGCCCATGTCGCGGAAAGTGTCGCCACCGCTGAAGGTGGCTTCCTCCTTGGTGTTGCCGGGATAGACCTTCATGGCTTCCTGGCTCATGTCACCGAACGTCGATTCTATCATCTTCAGGTAGTCGGCCGGCTCCACCTCGCGAGAGAACAGCACTCCCTCGTCCGAATTGGTCATGGCGATGACGGGAACGTCGTTATAGTCGCCCCGCTCGTAGTTGCGGTACAGGTCATCGGTGATGACGTAGCCATCTACGCAGGGCCAGAAGCCTCCAAAGCCCACATTGTTGCCGCAGAGTTCCTCAGCACTCATCTGCCGAAGCTGTTTCAGCGACTTCTTCTTCAGGTGTTTCTGGAATGCCAGTCCTTGCTGCTCGGCACCTTTCTGCGAGGCGTTCGTTGCCAGCGAACGGTTGCCGTCACTCCAGGGGGCAAAGCTGCCGCCGCTCTGGCTGATGACTCCGTGGAAGAGTCCCTTGGCCAGTGGCGAACCTGCCAGGATGCTGCAACTGATGGCGCCTGCCGACTCTCCGAAGATGGTTACCTTCGTGGGGTCGCCGCCGAAGTTCCGGATGTTGCGCTGCACCCATTGGAGGGCGAAAATCTGGTCCAGCAGACCATAGTTGCCGGAATGTCCGTCCTTCGACTCCTTGGTCAGTTCCGGGTGTGCCATGAATCCTAATGCTCCCGTGCGGTATTCAATGCTGACAATCACCACGCCGCGGCGTGCCAGACTCGTCCAGAGGTCACCACCGTAATGCTCTGTCTGGAATCCGCCACCATGTATCCATACCATTACGGGCAGACGGTCGTTGACCGACGTGGCAGGTGTTGCCACCGCCAGATACAGGCAGTCCTCGCTCATCATGTCGGAGGTCAGTCCGGGACGTGTGGGCTGCGGCGGCCATTTGGCGAAGTCGTCAGCTTTCAGCATACCCTCCCAGGCTTTTGCGGGCTGCGGGGCTTTCCACCGCAGGTCACCCACGGGTGGAGCAGCGTAGGGTATGGCCTTGTAAACGGCCAGGTCCTGACCATCGGCAACACCTTCTACGTCACCAGTTTCAACATGTGTCTTGAGTAGTGGTTGTGCGGTGGCCATCATCATGCCCACGCACATCATCAGCGTTGATAATAAAGTTTTTCTCATTGTTTTGTACTATTTTTGATGTTATTTGGTTTATACGCTATTAGTAACTGCAAAGGTAAGACTTTTTTTCAAATCTCCCTGTGTTTCTGACAAGTTTTTGTCCTATTTCTGCTTGTTGTCCGAAATTGCCTGACTTGTCCAAACAAAATAAAGGATTATTCGCCACTTTTCTTGCAAACCTCACAAATCATCACTACTTTTGCAGATAACAACAAAAAATCAACAGCGAACGAAACAACATTAATAACAATTAGAAGACTACAATTATGAAAAATATCCAGAAATTGAGCCTCATGGCTCTCATGCTCCTGGCGAGCAACTCGGTCATGGCACAGCAGGAAACTAATTCGGAAATCTCCTTCAGCATTGGTGGCCAGACACCAAACAACAAGGGTGTTTTTGATGGCATAGGTGAAGGGCTCGGTAGCGCTTTCGGACGTGCCATTGGCACCATTATGACTTTCGGACTGGTTGACCCGAACTCCATAACCGACAAAACCAGGGTGGATGAGTCAAGCACACCCACCTTCAGTGTGCAATACCTTTATCGGGTATCACCCAAACTGAAAGTCGGAGCCCTGGCCGCCTACCAGCGTACCAGCGCGAAACTGCTGATGGCCGACAGCTACGGGGGGTACAACCAGGTTGCCAAGGCTACCAACGACTATATCATCGTGATGCCAACAGTGAAGGCTATGTGGATTGAAAATAAAACTATAGGACTTTATTCGAAGGTGGCAGCTGGTATCTGCATCGCCAGCAACAAAGCCGAGATGACCAACGGTGTCACAGAGAGGAACCCAGGCGAACTGACCAACCAAATCAAGAGCGACAAGGGTACCCGCTTTGCCTATCAGATATCGGCCATCGGATTTGAGATAGGAAGCAAAAGATTGCGTGGCTTCGCTGAACTGGGCTATGGCTTCCAGGGCATCGGACAGGTTGGTATCTGCTACAAGTTCTGAATATAGAAGGGAATCACAGTTGTGATTCCCCTTGTGAGCACAACACGCCTAATCCCTCTTTCCCCCTACCTTTCTTCCCGTTTCCCCGGCAGTTTCTCCCCGTTTCCCCAGAGGGCTTCCAGAGAAACGGTACCTCTATGCCTGTGAGACGTCACTAAAAATCACGGGGACTCCTGATTCACACTTTTTTTATGCTTCGAATCATGACGTGACAGATGCCTGCTACACGGTACCGCTTTGTACCTTCAAATCAAATTTCCTTGATTCTAATATTGACATAAATTAAGGATGTGTACGTACACATTTAAACTTTTTGTCAAAAAACTTGCATAGTATTTAAAAAAAGTTTACCTTTACAGCAAAATTCAAAAGTTAACGGGTGGAAACACCTTATTATTTAGTAACAAACAAGTTTAGAATTATGAAAAAGTTAATGATGATTGCTGCCCTGATGGTAGCTACTTTGAGCGCAAGTGCTCAGAATGAGGTTGGTCAGCTCACTCTGCAGCCTAAAGTTGGTATTAACATTGCAAATGTCACTGGTGACATTGCAATAGACAAGAAGTCTAAAGTAGGTTTCGTAGCAGGTTTTGAGGCTGAATATGGCATCAGCGAGATTTTCGGTCTCGACTTTGGTGTTTTGTATTCTATGGAAGGTTTTAAGGCTAAAGGTATTGGTATTGGTGGATATGGAACTTCTGCTTATCTGGTTGACGCCAATTACAATTTAGATTACATCAACATCCCCATCCTGGCTCAGGTTTATCCTGTCAAGGGTCTCGCCATCAAGGCTGGCATCCAGCCCGCATTCAATGTGCGTCACAAGGTATCTGCAGATGATGTTAAAACAACCATCGATGGTATTAAGAGTTTCAACTTCTCTATTCCCGTTGGTCTGTCTTACGAGTATGAGTGCTTCGTTCTCGATGCTCGTTACAACATCGGTGTTACCAAGTTTATGAAGGATTTAGATGGGGGTCGCAACAGCACCTTCTCAATAACCCTGGGTTACAAGTTCCCTCTCTAAGCAACGATAATAATAAATCAAGTCAATAAAATGCTGCGCTCCCATTTCGGGGGGCGCAGCTTTTTTGTTCCGGTACTATCAATTAAAGAAATTGTATTAAAGTGGTGGGAACGTGTCTTATAAGACACAACCTGAGGATATGGCACAATGAGAACGGGGGAATGCCCACGAACGAAACGGAAGACCATAGAAAGAGATGTGCCATTTCTCTGGGAGAAACTGCCGGGGAAACAGGGAGAAACTGGCGGGGAAACGGGGAGAAAGGTTGGGGGAAACCGGAACACGGCGGGCGCCGTTAATTATAACACCGCCCGCTGTTAGAACTAACAGCGGGCGGTGTTCATTCTAACAGCGGGCGGTGTAACCCCTATTTGGGGTTGATTGTGATTTATTGCTG
>JAEEGH010008240.1_pt1 | contig 24722 bp, 16 predicted proteins | sample 9134181 | NCBI WGS metagenome assembly JAEEGH01 (sample SAMN16246544, study PRJNA631951) | gut metagenome | biome: gut microbiome; feature: rumen; material: DP-attached | host: Bos | place: Iran: Karaj | collected 2018-10
AAAGTTTATGACGAAATCTATTTTGTGAATTTCTGTTAAATAAAGGGCAAAAAGTTTGTAACTTATTGATTTTCTTCGTATTTTTGCACAATTGTATACAACATATTATTAGTAGATAAGCTTATCATTTTAAAGTATTTAAGTTATGAAGAAGTATTTGATAACCAGTGCAGCCGCTCTCGCTCTTTGCGGACTGATTACCAGCTGTACACACGAATTGGATTATGAGGCATCCGTCCAGAGCAGTGTCGTAAAGAAGTACGAGGATGCTTTCATTACAGCCTTTGGCAAGCCCGATCCCAACCAGGAATGGGGTTTCGGCTCATCTACAGCTGCCAATACGCGTTCTTATACCATTCCAGGCACTAACGACACGTATGAAGCATTTAATTATCCCTCAACAGAGGAAATTAATTCTAAATTCCCAGGATCTGTCCCAGAGGGAGCAGAAGAGATTGCCACCAATGGAGATTATAATTATTACTATAATCATGGTGCTGGTTACAACTACAAAATTACTGCTGAGGGAGAATACAATATTGGTGGTAGTTGGATGAACACAGGTTGGGTATCTGACCCTAATTATCAAAATGGAGGCTACACTGCCGTTTATTACTATAATGTTTATATTAATGTTGATGGTAATGTAACTCTCAAGCGACAAGGTGATGCACATTTTAATATATACATTATTAAGGGTAATGTTACACTTGATAGCAACTTTGGTGAAATGAGCGGAACAATCTCCATAGCTGCTGGTGCGACTCTTAACGACAATCGCGACCACATTGCAAGCAATTATGGTGTAGAAGTCTTTAATAATGGAACAGTAAACGTTGGTGCTTACAAGATTGGAAACAACGCCAAGATTTTCAATATGAAGAGGTTTATTGCAACAGGAGACGTTGAGTATAACTCTGGTGCAGGCAATACTTCATATTTCTACAACGTAGGTGATGATGTCGTGCTGGAAGCTGCATCAATGACCCTGAATTCTACTTGTAACTTCATTAGTGATGGTACAGTTACCATTACAGGTGAAACATTTGTAACAAAAGATGGTATCTATTGGGTAAACAATGGACATTACACCACTGGCTCAATGAAGTTTAGCGCTCATAATGGCACATTCTATAATTACTGTCAGTTGTTAGTAACAAACTGCTGCATCTTTACAGATGGTCATTTCAATATGATGGATAATAGCTATGCCGAATTTGGCACAGGCTTATTCAACAATTTCCATGTAAATATGGGCAACAATGCAGGTTTTAACGTAAAGAATGGTACAAAGTGGGGACAGCAGGGCGCAGGAATCCTACAAGGCTTCTATGCGAATAGCGATGCAACCACTGCGTATGTTCGCCTTGGAGGCGAGAACTCAGTTCCTGCACATAAAGGCTCTGCATTCCATGTTAGTGGTGCCAACTTGACACTTGCTTACCAGAACATGACTTTCTATCAGAATTTTACATTTAATGCTAATTCATACGATGGAACGACATATTCACAGGTTCGTACTGACGAGCAGCCAGAAAGCAATCTTGCAAACTTCCACAATGTGACGAATATCATCACAGGTGATGACTTTGCAAAGACAGGCTTTACCCTGAGGGATGGCGAATGTGCTGCCACTTGGAAGGGCAAGGATCCTGATCCTTCATCTGGTACAGTTCGTGTGATTTGTGAGGACTTGAGCGTAACTCAGGCTAGTGACTGGGACTTCAATGATGTAGTATTCGACGTGCAGTTGGCTGACAATAATACCAAAGTGAAGGTAACATTGCTGGCTGCTGGTGGTACACTACCACTGATTGTTGGAGATATGGACCACGAGGTTCACGAGTTGTTTGCTGCAGCTAATCCTGATAAAAACATTTCCACTTCTTCAATGATTAACACTGGTAGTACAGGCGAGAAATATACCTTCATCAATTGTAAAGAAGCTACATTCTATTTAGATGTAAAGAGCGAGTGGTTTAATGATGCTGGTACTGGCGACGATGCTCTGGTGAAGGCTGTGGCCAAGAACATGCCTGTACAGGTTTATAAGCTTGAGAATGAAACAAAGACCTGGGTAACCATGGAGTGCAAGAAGGGTGAGCCAGCAGCAAAGATTGCTGTGGGACAAGACTACAACTGGTGCGACGAGCGTACTGACATCAGAGATAAATTCAAGTCAACCTATGCTAATGGTCAATACTCTAACTTCACACTTTACGTAAAGGGTATTATTGGCGATGGATGGTATAATAACACCAGCATCAACCAAGAGCAGGCTGATAGATATTAAAAATCAGAATACTTCAATAAACGATACTTAAATACTAGTATGGAGGGCGGCTGCGAGAGCAGGTGCCCTCTTTTTTTGTGGTTTTCCCCAATAAATTTGGAAAATCGCTCACTTATTCGTACCTTTGCAGGCAATATGGTATTAAATTGGATTTGGGTAGCGTTTTTCATCGTGGCGTTTGTGATAGCGCTGGTGAAACTCATCTTCTGGGGAGACTTCGAGGTGTTCCCAGCTATGATGGATTCTACGTTCTCGTCGTCGAAGACGGCTTTCGAGATTTCATTGGGGTTGACAGGTGTGCTGTCGCTCTGGTTGGGTATCATGAAGATTGGCGAAAAAGGTGGCGTGGTGAATGTGCTGGCCAAACTGCTAAGCCCTGTCTTCACGAGGCTGTTTCCTGACATCCCCAAGGGCCATCCCGTTACAGGCTCCATCTTCATGAACATCGCAGCGAATATGCTGGGACTCGACAATGCTGCCACGCCATTAGGCTTAAAAGCCATGGAGCAGTTGCAGGACCTGAATACGAAGAAGGATACTGCCACTAACCCGATGATTATGTTCCTGGTGCTGAACACCTCTGGACTCACGCTGATACCTATCTCTATCATGGTGTATCGCGCCCAGATGGGGGCTGCCCAGCCTACGGATATCTTCATCCCCATCCTGTTGGCTACGTTCTTCTCCACGCTGGCTGGTATCATCATCACCAGTCTGTTTCAGAAAATTAACCTACTGAATCGCACCATTCTGCTCACCCTTGGAGGTGCTGCCTTGGTGGTTGCAGCCATCATCTGGGGCTTCGGACAGTTGGACTCTGTACTGATGAACAAGGTGAGCACATCGACAGCCAATATCCTGCTGATGCTGATTATTATCGCCTTCATCCTAGCTGGCGTAAGGAAGAAAGTGAATGTATACGACGCCTTTATCGATGGCGCCAAAGAGGGATTCCAGACAGCCGTGAGGATCATCCCCTATTTGGTGGCTATCCTCGTGGGCATTGGTGTGTTCCGTGCCTCTGGTGCGATGGATATGTTGATTGATGGCATCCGTTGGGGTGTGGAGGCTTGCGGTGGCAACAGCGACTTTGTGGCTGCCCTGCCTACAGCCTTGATGAAGCCCCTTTCAGGCAGTGGTGCTCGAGGTATGATGGTAGATGCGATGACCACATACGGCGCTGATTCGTTTGTGGGCAGATTGAGTTGTATCTTCCAAGGCTCGACGGATACCACCTTCTATATCCTGGCAGTTTACTTTGGTAGCGTAGGCATTGTGAAGACACGTCATGCTGTGGCCTGTGGGTTGCTCGCAGACTTGGCTGGCATCATCGCTGCCATCGCAATAGCGTACTTATTCTTTGGATAGTTATGGCAAATCTGAAATCATTGTTTAAAGACACAGCAATATACGGGCTTTCAAGTATCGTAGGCCGATTCTTGAACTACCTGATGGTGCCACTCTATACCTATACGCTGAAGAGTTGTGCTGACTATGGTATCTATAACGATATCTATGCCCAGACGGCTTTGTTGATGGTGATTCTGACATTTGGCATGGAGACCACCTTCTTCCGCTTTATGAACAAGGAAGAGGGCGACAAGATGCGTGTGTACAGCACAGCCCTCATCATGGTGGGAAGTGTCTGTCTCACGTTTGCTGCGATGGTTTTGCTGTTTATTAACCCCATCGCCTCCATTCTCGACTACTCCAACCATAAATGGTACATAGGCATGATGTTTATCACAGTAGCTCAGGATGCTTTCCAGGCCATTCCCTTTGCTTATCTTCGCTACAAGCATCAGCCCTTTAAGTTTGCAGGACTGAAACTGCTGTTTATCTTCCTCAGCGTGACACTGAACATCGTGGCCTATTGGTTGATGCCCAAGATCGATCCGCAATGGGAAATCCACATTGGCTATGCCTTTGTCATCAACCTGGCTTGTACCACCTTTATCTCGTTCTGTCTCATCAGCGAACTCGTGGGTTTCAGGTGGCGATTCGACAAAGAGAAATGCAAAGCGATGCTGCGTTACTCATGGCCCCTGCTGGTACTGGGTATCGCAGGTATTCTGAACCAGGTGGCAGGACAGATTCTGCTGCCACGTATACTCGAGCCAGAGAATGGACGCTATCAGCTGGGTATCTATGGTGCCTGCATCAAGATAGCCATGATCATGGCGCTTATCACCCAAGCCTTCCGCTTTGCCTACGAACCTATCGTATTCGGCTCAGCAAAGGATAAGAACAGCAAGGAGCTATATGCCAAATCGATGAAGTTCTTCATCATCTTCACCCTGCTGGCATTCCTCTGCGTGATGGGCTATATCGACATCTTTAAATACCTAGTAGGCGAGAAATTCCGTGAGGGATTGGGCATTGTACCTATCGTGATGATGGCTGAGATTATGATGGGCATCTATTTCAACCTGTCGTTCTGGTATAAACTGATCGACAAGACCATCTATGGTGCCTGGTTCTCGCTGGCTGGTTGCGCTGTGCTCTTTGCTGTCAACATCATATTTATCCCCAAGATTGGCTATTGGGCCTGTGCCTGGGGTGGTGTGGCAGGTTATGGCACAGCCATGATACTGAGCTATATCGTGGGGCAGAGGAAGAACCCCATCCCCTATCCCGTGAAGGATATCGCCATTTACTTTATAGCAGCTATGGCTTTATTTGGCATCATGAAATGGGGTGGAAGGAATCTGCCTTATTGGGCTTCATTCATCTTAAATAATGTATTGATTCTGGGCTTCATCGGCAGGATCATCAAAGCAGATATGCCACTTTCGAGTCTGCCTGTTATCGGAAAGAAATTCAAAAAGAAATAAGATATGAAGAAATTATTAGTTTTATTGTTTGCCTGTTCACTCTTCTCTGCAAAGGCTGATGAGGGTATGTGGACACTTTACAACCTGCCTAACGCCGTTTACGAAACCATGAAACTGGAGAACTACCAGTTGCCTTATGGTGCACTCTATCAGGGCGATGATGCAGTGAAGAACTGCGTAGTTAACTTTGGTGGATTCTGCTCTGGTGTGGTTGTATCGCCTGACGGACTGGTGTTTACCAACCACCACTGTGGCTTCGATGCCATCCGTCGCCACTCTACTGTGGAGCACGACTATATGCTGAATGGATTTGTAGCCAACTCATACGAGGAAGAGTTGCCCAACGAGCGACTCTTTGTAAGTTTCATGATTGAGCAGAAGGACCTGACACCTTATCTGGACTCATTAGGACTGAACAAGTTGGCAGAGGACAAACGCGCCTTTTTCGTGGATTCCATCGAGAACGCCATGCAGAAGGACATCCGCAAGCAAGACTCTACCCTGCGTGTAGAGATCAAACCTTTCTACGAGGGCAACCAGTACTTCCTCACCACCTATCGCGACTATAATGATGTGCGACTGGTGTTCGCCCTACCTAAATCGATGGGTAAGTTTGGTGGAGAGACAGACAACTGGATGTGGCCTCGTCAGACCTGCGACTTCTCTGTGTTCCGCATCTATGTAGATCCCAAGACTGGCGCTCCTGCCAAGTACTCTAAGGATAATGTACCCTATCACCCCAAGAAGTGGGCACCTGTTTCGCTGCAGGGTTATGTGCCAGGTTCGTTCTCAATGACCATCGGCTATCCTGGTAGCACCAGCCGTTACCTCTCAAGCTATGGCATCAAGGAACGTCGCGATGCAGAGAATGAGCCTCGCTATCTGACACGTGAGGTGAAGCAGAACATCATGATTCGCCATATGCGTGCCGACGAGGCTGTACGTATCAAGTACGACTCGAAATACGCCAGCAGTTCGAACTATTGGAAGAACTCCATTGGTATGAACAAGTGTATCGACTCTATTGGCCTCATCAAGCAGAAGGCTGAGTTCGAGCAGAAGATCCGCCAGTGGCAGGACTCTACAGGATACTTGAAAGACAAACTCGACTTCGCCCAGCTGGAGCGACTCTACGAGAAACGCTTCAAGGCTGTGCGTGCCCTGACATTCTACAGTGAGACCTTTGGCAATAGAAATACTGACGAGATGACTCGCAGGGCTGTCCGAGTGCAGAATGGTGCCATCATCAATGGCAAGGACGGCAAGCCCAAGAGCCATTACATTGAGTTCAAGGACAACAGCGACGAATGGGACGAGGCTACCGACAAGGAAATCATCGCAGCCCTGCTAAAGCACTATCGCGAACAGGTGGAAATCAAGTATCAGCCAGACTTCTTCAATGTCATCGACCACGACTTCAAAGGTGACTATCAGAAATTCGTAGACAACCTTTACAAGAAGTCGAAGCTGATGAAGAGCGACAAGAAAATCTATGTAAACAAGAAGGGTTACCATCAGGATCCTGGTGTGGTATATGGTGAGAGCCTTATCAGTACACTCGCTGATATCCGTGCTGACATCACGGAAACCGTTGATTCCATCAACACCATGGAGCGTTATCTCTGTGCTGCCAAGCTGCGCATGGAGGAGGATATGCCTAATTACAGCGATGCCAACTTCACCATGCGATTGAGCTACGGACAGGTGGGTGAATACCTGTTGGCTGGACAGCCCTCAGGTTACTACACCACAGCTAAGAGCATCGTAGAGAAGATGAACAAGGCTGATCGCATCATCGACTACGAGGCAGAGCCTATCATGAAGGAACTGCTCTCTGTGAAGGACTTTGGCAAGTATACCGATCAAACCACAGGTAAGATGCACCTATGTTTCCTTTCGAACAATGACATCACTGGCGGAAACTCTGGTTCACCTATGTTCAATGGCAAGGGCGAGCTCATTGGTCTGGCCTTTGATGGCAACTGGGACAGTCTGAGCTCAGACATCTTCTTCGACAAGCAGCTGGCTCGCTGTATTGGTGTCGACATCCGCTACGTGCTCTACATGATGGAGAGCTGGGGCAAAGCAGATCGACTCATTAAGGAGATTGGTGCTAAATAACACAGAAAGAGCCTCGCGATTTGCGAGGCTCTTCTTATATCAACTGGCTGATTTCTTCTAGGGAGTCAGCAGTTTTAATGTACTGACGCCAATCGCCACGAATCATGCCTTTCGCCTGTAAGTCATCGAGCAGAGCGATGAGTTGATTCCAGAATCCCTTCATGTTATAAAGGATGACGGGCTTATGATGATAGCCTATGGTAGCTGAGGCTGCAACGGTAAATACCTCGTCGATGGTTCCGATGCCTCCTGGGAGGGCGATAAATACATCGCTCTGATCCATCATCAACTGCTTACGATCTGTAAGGTTATCGCAGGGAATCTCTATCTCGACATAGTCGCTGATGCGCCCTGTCTCCTCTACCTTCGTTGGTACGATACCAATGGTTCGAGCACCAGACTTCTTGGCAGCCTTACCCACACATTCCATGAGTCCCTGATTCACACCACCATAAACTATGCTATGGCCATGCTCCGCAGCCCACTTTCCCAATTCTTCCGTCATAGTAAAGAACTCAGGATCTATCTGCTGATTAGCAGAACAAAATACACATATCTTCATAATGTTTGCAAAGATACTCAAAATAGTTTTATTTCTCATGTTTTTCTTCGATTTTTTTTGTATCTTTGCGGACGATATCGATAAAAACCCCATAAAACATTAACTTATGAAGAAACTATTATTATCGCTCGCTATGACAGCATGTATGACAACAGGTTACGCCCAGAAGAAACTGGTGCTTTACTATTCAGAGAACGGAACAACAAAGGCCGTGGCTGAGGAGATTCAGAAACAGGTAGGTGCAGATATTGAAGCCATCGAGGCTGTAGAGCCATATACAGGCGACTTCCAGGCAACCATCCAGCGTAGTGGCAAGGAGAGGGAGAGTGGTCAGAGTCCCGCTATCAAACCTCTCACCAAAAAGATTGCCGACTATGATGTGATCTTCCTGGGATATCCCATTTGGTTTGGCACTTACGCCATGCCGATTGTTACATTGGTAAAAGAGCAGGATTTTGCCGGTAAGACCGTTGTGCCCTTCTGCACATTCGGTAGTGGTGGTCTGAACACATCGACTGCTGATCTGAAGAAGGCACTCCCCAAGGCAACGATTCAAGATGGCTATGGCGTTCGCACAGCCCGAGTAGCCTCTGCTGCCAAGGAACTGAACCGTTTCCTGATTGAGGAAGGCTATAAGGAAGGTAACATCAGCAAGCTGCCTGAGTATTCTGCCCAACAGCCTGTGACTGACGAGGAAAAGGCCATCTTCGATGCAGCCTGCTCAAGCTATCAGTTCCCACTGGGTACTCCTGAAACAGCAGGCAAGCGCACTACTGATGAAAGCACTGACTATAAGTTTACCGTTAAGAGTCGTGGTATGAACGGCGAGGAGGCCACCTCTACCATCTACGTAACCGTAGAAAAGGGCGGCAAGCCAGAATTTACAGAAGTAGTAAGATAAAATTATTTGATGAAGACATTTGAAGAATTAGGCGTTTGCGAGCCGATTCGCAAGGCGATCGAGGAGTTGGGTTTTGTACACCCGATGCCTGTACAGGAGGCTGTGATTCCATATCTGTTGGGTAACGAGAACGATGTGATTGCTCTCGCCCAGACGGGTACAGGTAAAACAGCAGCCTTTGGCATCCCACTCCTGGAACGCATCGATACATCCCGTCGCTATACGCAGGCCTTGGTGCTGTCTCCCACTAGAGAGCTCTGCTTGCAGATAGCCGACGACCTGCGCGACTTTGCCAAATACATGGATGGCGTACATGTGGAGGCTGTTTATGGCGGAGCTGCTATCGAGCCTCAGATGCGTGCCTTGAAGAAGGGCGTAGAAATTATCGTTGCCACACCAGGACGACTGGTTGATCTGATGCATCGTGGCTTTGCGCATCTGGAACAAGTAACCAACATCGTACTCGACGAGGCCGACGAGATGCTGAACATGGGCTTCTCGGACAGCATCAACGAAATCTTCGAATCTTTATCAGAGGAGCATCACACGCTGATGTTCTCTGCCACCATGAGTAAGGAGGTGGAACGCGTGGCTAAGACCTATCTGCACGACTACAAGGAAATTGTGGTAGGTAGTCGTAACGAAGGAGCTGAGAACGTAAACCACATCTACTATCTAGTAAACGCCAAGGACAAGTATCTGGCGCTGAAACGCATCGTGGACTACTATCCACGCATCTTTGCCATCATCTTCTGTCGTACGAAAGTGGAGACGCAGGAGATAGCTGATAAACTCATCAAGGATGGCTATAATGCGGAGTCACTGCATGGAGACTTGAGTCAGCAGCAACGCGACTTGACGATGCAGAAGTTCCGCAACCATCTGACACAGTTACTCGTAGCAACAGATGTAGCTGCCAGAGGACTGGATGTAGACGATCTGACGCATGTTATCAACTTCGGACTGCCTGACGATATCGAGAACTATACCCATCGCTCTGGTCGTACTGGTAGAGCCGGTAAGAAAGGAACTTCGATATCGATTGTACATAGTCGCGAGAAGTTCAAGATACGCAATATCGAGAAGGAGATAGGCAAGGAGTTTGTAAAAGCTGATATACCTTCTGCAGAGGAAATCTGCAAGAAACAACTCTACAAGGTGATGGACCAGATTGTCAAGACGGATGTCGACGACGAGGAGATTGCACCTTTTATGCAAGATATCAGTCGTTACTTCGAGTATATCGACAAGGAGGAACTGATAAAGAAGATTGTCTCGTTGGAGTTTGGTAAGTTCTTGGCTTATTATGCTGAAGCACCAGAAATTGAGGCCGTAGCGCCTGACAAAAAGGAGAAAGAACCTCAGAGCGACAAGCAGAAACTGCAGAACAAAGCACAGAAAGGCTACAAGCGGCTCTTCATCAATCTGGGCAAACGCGATGGTTTCTATCCAGGCGAGTTGATGCAGACATTGAATCGTTTCGTAGGTGGTCGCCAGGAGGTTGGACACATCGACCTACTCGACACAATCTCTTATTTTGAGGTGCCTGAAAAGGATGCCAAGAAGGTGATGATTCAGCTGTCTGGTATCCGCTATAAAGGCAGAACCGTTCGTTGCAACGATGCTGATGAAGGATTCCCAGAAGGCAAGTCAAGCAAATCATCCTCAAAGCCCAAGCATCAGAAGAAAGAAAGTTGGCGAGACTTGATAAACTCGAATGAAGGTCGCAAGAAAAAGTCCCAACGTGGATTCAAAGGTGAAAAGCCTGATTTCAGTGAAGAGGGATGGGCCATGCGGAAACCTCGCAAGAAGAAATAATAAGAAAGCCTCGCGATTGGCGAGGCTTTTCTTTTATTCGTTGGCATTCTCCATTTCCTTTAAACTTGTCTCCAGTTCAAGTTTCTTCTGCTCTGCAAAAGACTCGTCAACACTATTGTTGATGCTCTGGCAGACATTCGCTGCAAACTGCTGGGCCTCGCTAACCAAATGATCCCATTGTTCTTTTGAGATACCTGTTTCCAACATCTCGCGAGTGATACCATATTTTACAAGACCATAAACGAAGCCTGCGTTAAAATTGTCGCCAGCACCTATGGTACTTACCGTCTCGGTCTGTTCCACAGGATATTGCAAACTCTGCCCACCAACTCCTCGCACCTCCAGTGGTTCTGGTCCCTGTGTATAGATAAAGTTTTTGCAGTAGAAAGATATCTCTGAACGATACACTTTTTCAGCATCCTGCATGTCGAACATAACCTCAAAATCCTCCTTACTACCCCTTACAACGGTGGCTAGTTCAAAGTTCTCCAGGATATTGGGTTTTACCTTCATCAGCTCATGACGATGGGAGGAGCGATAATTCACATCATAGTATAATATGGCACCACGCTCATGGGCAAAAGTCAGGAATGCAGCCATTTGCTCACGAATAACAGGATTAATAGCATAGAAAGAACCATACATCACAATATCATCGGGCTGGATATCGGGATATATCATTTCCAAACGATCATGAGGATGATCCTTATAGAAAATGTATTCTGCATCATTATGTTCATTGAGGAATGCCAAAGAGATGGGTGATTTTGATTCCGGATAAACGCTCACACTACTGGCATCAACATGATTTTCCTCCAGAAAACTGATGACACGTCGGCCCACCCGGTCATCACCTGTCTCACTAATTAAAGCTGTCGGCAAACCAGTACGTCCCAAGGAAATTACTCCATTAAAAGTGGAGCCTCCTGGAACAGCTCCGATTGGATGGTCGTTTTTAAAAATGATATCGAGAATGGTTTCTCCTATTCCTATTACTTTTCTCATATTCTTCTGTTTTGACCGCAAAGTTACGAAAAATATTCGTAACTTTGCAAGCGAAATGACAAAATATAACACATATACTCTCGAAAACGGACTTCGGGTAATACACCTACCGTCAACCTCACAGGTAGTTTATTGTGGCTACCAGATAGCAGCTGGCACCCGCGATGAGCGCTCGGGCGAAGAAGGATTGGCTCATTTCTGCGAACACATGACCTTCAAAGGTACCCAACGGCGCCATGCCCTTCAGATCATCAATGCCCTTGAAGGTGTGGGTGGCGAACTAAATGCCTTTACCAACAAAGAAGACACTGTGTTTTATGCCGCTATCTCCAAAGAACATTTCCCCAAAGCCGTTGACTTACTGACAGATATTGTCTTCCACAGCACCTATCCACAACATGAGATTGAAAAAGAGGTGGAAGTCATCTGCGATGAAATTGAGAGTTACAATGATTCGCCAGCAGAACTGATTTACGACGAGTTTGAGAACATTCTCTTCGAAGGACATCCTCTAGGGCACAACATCCTAGGACAGGCAGAACACATCCGTACTTTCACCACAAATGACGCTTTGCGCTTTGTACGCCGTTGCTATCGTCCTGACAAGGCCGTCTTCTTCGTTTATGGCGATATTGATTTCAAGCGACTGATAAAGACGTTGAAGAATGCGGATCTTCCTGAGAAATCGGATAGTCAGAGTAAGCCCAATCTTTTGAAAGAACCAGAATCATCTATCGATCAGACCATCACTCATCATCGTGGCACTCATCAGGCCCATGTGATGATTGGTACACGTGGCTACCGTTACGATGATCCACGACGTTTGAAGCTATACCTATTAAATAATATAATAGGTGGTCCTGGCATGAATGCACGTTTAAACCTTTCCCTTCGAGAACGTCGAGGATTGGTCTATACTGTTGAGAGCACAATGGTATGTTATGGCGATACAGGCCTCTGGAGCATCTATTTTGGATGTGACCATCATGATGTGAAGCGTTGTCTACGACTGGTCAGGACAGAGCTCGACCGTTTGATGCAGAAACCATTGAGTGCACGCCAGCTCTCAGCTGCCAAGCGCCAGCTGAAAGGTCAGATAGCCATTGCCTGCGACAACCGTGAACAGTTTGCCCTCGACTTTGGCAAGAGCTATTTACACCATGGACAGGAGCGCAATCTTGAAGCACTTTATCGACATATTGACACCATCACTGCCGAGGAGATACTACAAACGGCCTGCGAGCTATTCGCTGCAGACCGCCTGACAACTTTGATATTCAAATAAATCTGTTTCAACGAGACAAAACATCATGGACATCATCGATCGTACGATCGAATGGTCCTGTATGCTCTAACTTAAGCGTACACATGGCAGCAGCAAAACGTCCGCTCTCCTCATACGACATTCCCTTGGCACGAGCATAAAGGTAACCAGCACTATATGTGTCGCCACAACCTGTAGCATCTACCAACTTGCTTGGTGGGTAGGCTGGCGTTTCGTAGAACTTACCCTCGGCATAGATGATAGAGCCCCCTCCACCAAGGGTTACAATGACTTCACGCACACCCCAGGCATGAATCTGTTCTGCAGCCACAAAGGGATCGGTAATACCCGTCAGCGTCTGACACTCCCATTCGTTAACCTTTAGGATGGCTGTATGTTTCAAGAGTCTGAGCTTGTCGTTCCATTCCGTAGAATACACTTGTTCTCCCTTTACATACCTCATATAACCCTGTACATCTATCGACACGTCACCCTTGGTGGCAAGATATTCCACCACCTCTGGGGCAAAGTCGTCAGCCAACAAAGTGCCAAGATGGAACACACGAGCCTCAATGCCCTCCAGCTGCTCAATCGTAAAAGGAGCTGACTTGGCAAGTACACGCTGGGTACGGTTGTCCATGTTCTTGCCATACTTATTCTCAAAGAACACATTATCAGGGCTTTCGAAGGACTTCACACTGACACCTGCCTCACGGAGCCTCTCCACCTCTGACATCATCTCTCTACTCACGGAAGTGACCAATTGGAAATCAACGTCATGAGGTAAAGCCTGAAAAGCCCATGCTACATAGTAGGCAGAACCGCCTGCACTATAGACGGTATTGGGAGGATCCTGCGTGATGATCCTATCGCGTGTTATGTGTCCAATACAACAAATCTCTGTCATTATATCGACATTTTATAGATATTAATCGATGGTTTCTGGTGCAAAGATACTATTTTTTACCGAAAAGTTTTGTTTTATCGAAAAAATATCTTATCTTTGCAACAGAATTATTCGTTACTACTAATATAATTAATGATTAAACGAATTTGTCTTTGGAGCTTCCTGCTCTGGATGCTGGTGCTTACGTCAGGTGCGCAGACTACGTACGACGTAACTTTAGCAGGTGCCGTTGGCGATGGACGGACTGATGACGCCCAGGCCATTCAGCGTGTTATCGACCGTTGCTCCGAAGAAGGTGGTGGCAGAGTTCTGCTACCTCGCAACCATACTTTCCTGGCTGGTCCAATCCAACTGAAAAGCAATGTAGAACTTTATCTGGAGGCTACAGCCACACTGAAGGCCAATCCCGACGAGAGCATTTATCACCTGAGCGCTTTTGGCGAGAACCGTGGCGAGGGAATGCTCTGGCTCTGGGCCGACGATGCTGAGAACATCACCATTGCCGGCAAGGGTACCATCCACGGTAATGGCATCGCCTTCATGGGTGCAGAATTGGAGGACAGCTACGAGCTGAAACCATTGGCAGATCAGACTTTCGATCCTCGTCCACATGTGCTGACACTAACTAATGTTCGCAACCTGACGATTCGCGATGTAACGATTAAGGAGGGAGCCTACTGGACAGTACATCTCGTTGGCTGTAACGAGGCGGTTATCGACGGCATCAACCTGCTCAATAACCTGAAGATCCGTAATGGCGACGGCATCGATCTCGACCACTCGAAGAACGTACGCATCGCCAATTGTCATATCACTTCTGGCGACGACTGTATCTGTCTGAAGAATCGTCGCGAAACAGAGCGTTATGGTTCTTGCCATGACATTACAGTTACCAACTGCGTGATGTCATCACGTTCATGTGCTATTAAGATTGGTAGTGAGAACATGGACTCTATCTACAACGTCGTTTTTGATAACTGTATCATCACAGGTTCCAATCGAGGTCTGGGCATTCAGAACCGCGACGAGGGAACTGTGACCGATGTCATCTTCTCAAACATTCAGCTTGACTGTCGGCTATGGAGCGATGTATGGTGGGGGAAGGCTGAGCCTATCTACGTAACAAGTTACCCCCGTGCCAATGGTAACCATAAGGATGCAAACTGGCGTTTCCCCAAAGGACAAATTGAAGGCAAATGTGGCGAGGTGAGCCGTATCTACTTCAATAACATCACCTCAACTAGTGAGAATGGCTGTTTTGTAGGAGGCGATGTAGCAGGCAAAGTAAAAGATATATATTTTAATAATGTACGCGTAAGACTTTTGGGCGATGGACCATTGAGTATGGACAAACGTCCCTGTAAAGGCGAAGGATTCATCAAGGCCAGTCGAGACGAGTTACAGAAGATGGCCGTTCCCCTCATAACAGAGAATGCTGAAGTGCAGATAAACAACTAATATATAACAACAATTTTTTTACTAACTCAAATAAATAATTATGCAAAAGATCCTAAATCTCAAACAAGGAATGCAGAAGACCATGTTCTTCGTGTTCTTTCTGTTGTGCAGTACAGTGATGCTGGCACAGAACAAGGTGTCGGGAACTGTACTGGACGCTACTGGTGAGCCTCTGATCGGCGTAAGCGTTCTGGAGGCAGGAACCTCTAACGGTGTTGTTACCGATTTCGACGGTAATTTCACATTAGCTGTCAAGCAGGGTGCTCAGCTTACCTTCTCTTATGTAGGCTACACCTCACAGACTCTCGCAGCTAAAGACGGCATGACAGTAACTCTTCAGGAGGACAACACCGTACTGAATGAAGTGGTTGTTGTAGGTTATGGTACCATGCGCCGTAAGGACGTGACTTCGTCTATCACCACTGTAAAGGCCGAAGACCTGAACAGAGGTGTGTTCTCTGATCCCGCCTCTATGTTGCAGGGTAAGGTAGCCGGTCTGGTTGTTACAACCTCTGGCGACCCCAACGGTTCTCCTTCCATCACACTCCGTGGTGCTTCTTCACTGCGTAGTGGTGCTATGTCACCTTACTACGTAATCGATGGTATCCCTGGTGTGGACATCTCGATGGTGGCTCCAGATGATATTGAGAGCATTGACGTACTCCGTGACGCTACTGCTACAGCCATCTACGGTTCTAAGGCAGCCAACGGTGTGATCATCATCACCACTAAAAGTGGTGGCAAGTCTGAGCGTGTTAATGTCAGCTACAATGGCTATCTGGCTATCGACAACATCGCCAAGAAGCTCGACATCGCAACAGCCAGCGATATCCGTAACTATGTAAAGGCCAACAATCTTGACTATGGTTACGATAACGGTGCCAGCACAGACTGGCAGGATGAGGTGCTCCGTACAGCCGTCAGCCACAATCACAACGTGTCTATTAACGGTGGTTCGGAGAAGACCAAGTACATGGCCAGCGTGAACTACTCTGACCGTCAGGGTGTCATCAAGGGTTCATACAACCATCGTCTGAACGTTCGTTCACTAGTTTCTACCAAGGTGCTGAAGGATCGTCTGGAACTCTCTGCAGGCTTGAACTCTATGTATGGTAAGTTCGTTGGTGTTCCCATGAACAATGAGGGTGCATCTGTACTCGATGCCATGAACTACTTCTCTCCGCTGAATCCTGTTAAGGATCAGAATGGCAACTGGTTTAAGGGCTCTGGCTCTAAGAACTACAACCCCCTGTCACTGATCAATGAGGATACTTCCGAGAACATATGGAAGCGCACTCAGGTTATCACCAAGGGCTCTTTGAAGATTATCGAGGGTCTGGTATTGAATGCCAACTACTCATTCAACCACTACCAGCGTACTTATAGTGCTTATGACACTCACAACACTCAGCTCGAGGGTGTCAGTGCCTATAATGGTCGTGCTGACCGCAGCACCTGGTTCGGCCATGAGAATCTGTTTGAGATCTTCGCCAACTACAACCAGACCTTTGCCGATGTACATAGCATCGCTCTGATGGCAGGTTATTCTTGGGAAGAGAAGGTGAATGGCGACGGCTTCGGTCTGATCGTTCATGATTTCTATGATGACTATCTGAAGTGGAACAACCTGAGTTATGCCAGCACCATCGACGGTATTGCCAACGGTGTGGTAAGCGGCACCAAGGAGACTGTCCGCAACATCTCTTTCTACGGTCGTGCAAGCTACTCTTTCGCTGGTAAGTATATGTTGCAGGCTACCATCCGTCGTGATGGTTCTTCCGTATTCGGTCCTGACAATCGCTGGGGTACCTTCCCCTCTGTTTCTGCAGCTTGGAACATCACTGAAGAGAACTTCATGAAGAATCAGAACTTCTTCTCTAACTTGAAGCTCCGTGCCGGTTATGGTGTTTCTGGTAATGCCATGGGCTTCGGTGCCTATACTGCCTATGCTACCTATGGTGCATCTGGTTTCTTTGATTACAATGGTAAGAGCTGGCGCACACTGGCAGCAACCAAGAATGCTAACCCCGATCTGAAGTGGGAGAGCACAGGCATGCTGAACATCGGTATCGACTTCGGATTCCTGAAGAACCGCATCAATGGTACCATCGAGTTCTATAACAAAAAGACTAAGGACCTGATCTGGGACTATCCCGTATCTACCAACATCTATCCGATGGGTACTATCGCTGCCAACGTTGGTGAAATCACCAATACTGGTGTTGAGTTCACTATTAATATCGACGCCATCCGCACGAAGGACTTCAACTGGATGACCACGATCAACCTGTCACACAACAAGAATACTGTTAACAAGCTGTCAAACGACAAGTTCGAAGTAGGTACCTTCACACAGGGTGACCCGATGGTTGCAGGTGTATCTTCTAACGGTTATACACAGCGTATCATCGAGGGTGAGCCTCTCGGAACCTTCTATACCTACGAGTTTGCAGGCTACGACGCTAATGGTAAGTCTACCTATTACGTTCGCGACGAAGTGACTGGTGAGCGCACTGGTGAGGTTACCAACGAGCCTGCTTTCAAGGATCGTACCATTACTGGTTGCGCACAGCCTAAACTGAACCTCGGTTGGAACAACACCTTCAGCTATAAGAACCTCAGCGCTTCACTGTTCTTCACAGGTGTCTTTGGCAACAAGATCTACAACGGTTCACGTGCCAACTACTCCAGCCCTGAGATGTTTGCTAACGGTAAGAACGTGCTGAAGGAGTTCATCACCGACCGTCCTGCTACCGACAACCTCCCGAACTATCCCTCTGACCGCTACTTGGAGAATGGCTCTTACTTCCGTCTGTCATCTCTGACCATCGGTTATACCTTTGATAAGCTCGGCGACTGGCTCCAGAGCTTGCAGGTCTATGCTACTTGCAACAACGTATTCACCATCACCAGCTACAAGGGTCTTGATCCTGAGGTGAACATGGGTGGTATTGATCCTGGTATCGACTATCGTTGGAGCACTTATCCTCATACCCGCACCATCATGGTTGGCACAAAGATTAATTTCTAATTACTTAATCGGAATAAGAATATGAAAACAAATATAAAGAGACTATTCCTGGCCGGCCTTGCTGCAATGGCTGTCGGCTGTACAAATTTGGATGTGGATGTGGATTCCCAATACACGGAATATCCGACAAACGACATCGCAGTAGAGGCTAAGATGGCCGATATCTACTACCATTTCAGTGGCGTTCTTGGCCGTCGTTACATGGAGCAGATGTGTCTATCCAGTGATGAGTGGACAGCAGCTTCTTATGGTGGTGGTTGGTACGACGGTGGTGCTTACGCTCACCCCGCACTTCACAACTATACCTTTGAGGATGCCACACTCGACTGGTTCGGCACTGTTACCGAGGGTATCTCTAAGGCCAACAAGGCTATTGTCGACCTGGGTGGTAGCGAGGCTGGCGCAGCTATCGCACCTGCTCGTGCTATCCGTGCTTATTTCCACTGGATCATTATGGACCTCTGGGGCGATGTGCCCATCCTCGACCGTATTCCTGAGGATGGCGAGACCATCGATCGTAAGCCCCGTGCTGAAGTGGCAAGGTGGATTGAGTCTGAGTTGCTCGCTGCTATTCCTGACCTGACAGAGGAGGTTAGTGCCAACACCTATGGCAAACCGACCAAGTGGATGGCCAAGGCTCTACTCGCTAAGCTTTATATCAACTGGGCCGTTTACACTGCCTCTGCTGTAGAGAACTACGATGCTGCTTCTGCCAAGAACGAGAAGCTGGCTGATTGTATCGCTCAGTGTAACGATATCATCAACTCTGGTAAGTTCAACCTCGGTTCGATGTCTTATCGCGAGAAGTTCTCTTATAACAATGGTCCTCAGGTAGAAGACTTCATCTACGCTATGCCTTATGACACCAATACACGTCAGGGTATGCAGTATGGTCGTAGCCGCTGCTGGAAGAACATTAAGAAGATGGCTCCCAGCTACTTCGGAATGGCTCTCTCACAGTCGGGTGGTGGTTACATCACTATGACTCCAGAGTTCGTGAAGAAGACCTTTATCCTGAAGGGTGACGAGCGCAACAAGTGTGTGATTGGTCTGTCAAGCAACCTTGATGACTATCGCTATGTTGAGGGTCAGGACGAGAACACCGTTTATGTCTACAATCCCTCTAACCTGCAGATGACCAATACGGTTGCTCTGATTGCAGGTGCAGGTAGCGATCCTCTGAAACTGAAGGTGAACGTGACACTGGCTACTGCCGACGATCCTACACTTGACGTAGGCGATAACAACAATGGTTATTGTCAGGGTTGCCGCTCAGTGAAGTGGTATGTCATCGACGACGACTTCATGAATGGCCGTAACCAGTCTAACGACGTGCCCATCTTCCGTTTCGCAGACGTGCTGCTGATGAAGGCCGAGGCCCTTACCCGTCAGGGACAGGGTGGTGCCAAGGAACTTTTCAACCAGATCCGTTCTTATGCAGGTGCTCCTGTCATCAATGGAGAGCCTACACTTGAAGAGATCTACGACGAGCGTGGCCGTGAGTTCTTCGATGAGAACTGGCGTCGTAACGACATGATCCGCTTCGGACACTTTGAGGATGAGTACTTCCCTCACTACAAGAATTTCCCAACGGCTCGCTTCGACAAAACCTGTCGTATCGCTCCGATCCACAAGGACATCCTGAATCTGAATCCTACATGGAAGCAGAATGCAGGTTATTAATTGGAAGTTTCTGTAACTACTCTTATTACCAAGGCAGCCATTGTATTGGCTGCCTTGACTTTTTTTCAACGAAAAACGTCTGTTTTCTATGTTAAATATGTTAAAACGAGCGATGTAAAGATTCTAATTTAAAGAAAAAAGTGTATTTTTGCAGAGTACTGACATAGATAATATGCTAAAGCTGCCTAAAACAATCAATAGAATTCTATCTGTCAGACTGAGCCTTATGATAGTTTGCGAGATAGCTTTTTTGCTCACGGTTGCCCTGATTGTGATGTTTCATTACTCACGTCAAGCCCTGAGAGAAGAAGCCATGCACAATGCAGAGTTGACGTTGGAAGGCACTGTACAGCATATTGACAACATCCTGCTGAGCGTAGAACAGTCGGCAGGAAACATCTACTGGGAACTGCTGGCGCATGTCGACGATCCTGATTGTATGTATGCCTACAGCCGCAGAATCGTGGAGTGTAATCCTTATATCGATGGTTGTGCCATTGTGTTCAAACCTAATTATTATCCAGGGCGAGAACTCTTCATGGCTTACGTTCACCGCAAACATATTAATAAGACTACAAACGAGGAGGAGGAACTGGAGATCAAGGAAACCTTCACCAATCGTCCTTATACAGAACAGGTGTGGTATACCCAACCTATGGAGACAGGACGTGCCTGTTGGACTGATCCGCTAAAAAATGAAGATACAGAGGGAGAACCTCTTACCACCTTCTGTCTGCCAATCTACGACCGAAGCATGGAGTGTGTGGGTGTCGTTGCCATCGATCTGCCCATTGAATTGCTCTCACAGATTGTCCTTGCAGCCAAACCTTCTGTCAATGGTTACAGCACCCTCATTGCCCGAAATGGTTCTTTCATCGTTCACCCTGACCCAGAAAAGCTGTCTCACCAAACGGTATTCGTACAGATGGAACATGGTGCCGATCACTCCGTACTAGAGGCTGCCGAAAACATGGTGGCAGGAAAGACTGGCGAAAAGGCCTTCCGCATGAATGGCCAAGATTGGCATGTATTCTATAAGCCTTTCATGCGCGCAGAAGTACCAGGACGTTCTACGGAGAACCTTGGTTGGAGTATTGGTGTTGTATATCCTGAAGATGACATCTTTGGTGATTATAACAAATTACTCTATTATCTGCTTGCCATCGCCTTTGTCGGGTTGTTAGTTTTCTTCGTGCTTTGTCGCCTTTTCACTCACCGCCAACTGTTGCCACTCAACATGCTGACTCACTCCGCCCAACGTATTGCAGAGGGACATTACGATGAGTCGGTTCCTAATGCACAAAGCCAGGATGAGATTGGTCAGCTGCAAAACCACTTCCAGCAGATGCAGCAATCACTGGCAGTACAAATCGGAGAATTAGAGAAACTATCAACCACTCTCAAGGAACGCACAAAAGTATTGCGAAAAGCCTACGAAAAGGCACAGGAGGCTGATCGAATGAAGACATCGTTCCTCCACTACATGACCAACCAGATGACAGAGCCATCGGATGCCATCGACAAGAGCGTCTCAGAGCTTTGTAATAACTACAACAGCATCACACTAAAAGAAGCTAATCGCGAGGTGGATATGATTCAAAAGCAAAGCCATACCATCATCGATGTGCTGAACCATATGTTGTATGCTGCTGATAACGATACAGGAAAGGAGGTAGCCCATGAGTAAGATTAAGCGCAGCCTTTCCTTAAAACTCAGCCTCGGCATTGTGCTGTTGGCAGCACCCACATTCGTTTTAGCCCTGGGTATTCTGTTCCTCCAATCGCGATATTTCATTCGCCAGGAGGCCACGGAACGTGCTACAAGTATGCTTAGTTTGACAATACAACGTGTCAGGAACTATATGAGTGCAGTGGAGACTTCGACCAATTCCAATACGTGGCTGATTGAGGAAAACTTCAATCCCGACTCACTACTTGCCATCTCCCACCGTATCGTTCGACTTAACCGTCACGCACAAAGCTGTTCCATTAGTGTCGAACCAGGTTCCTTTCCTCAATACGGACGCTATTTCTCCGTCTATGCAGTAAACGAAGGCGATACTATCATCTCTGTCCGCGAGACGGAATACGATTATTTCGAGAAATTCTGGTACAGAAATCCTGTTGATTCTGGCAAGGCCTGCTGGGTAGATCCCTTCTATGAACATTCAGAAGGTCTGATAGACCAAAACGAAGCCTTTGCCACCTACTGCAAACCTTTCTATCAAAAGGGAGGCAAGGTTGCGGGTGTCATCTCCGTCGACCTTTCTTTCAGCAAATTGGCAGAGACCATCAGTAGTACTAACCAAACCTATCCTAACGCCTATTTCATGCTCCTCGGAGGTGACGGACGCTACTTCATCCATCCTGATACCACTCGCCTTTTTAGGAAGACCATCTTCAACGAGGCTGACCCTAACGAGCATGCCGATTGGATAGCCTTAGGATATGAAATGACAGCAGGCAAACAAGGTAACGCACATATTATCGTCAATCATCAGGTCTGTCACGTGTGTTATGGTCCCGTACCTGGCACCAACTGGAGCCTCGCATTAATCTGTCCAGACGGCGATATACTGAAGAACTACCACGAGCTCATCTATATCATTATTGCCCTTATCGTTATTGGACTGCTGATTATCCTGTGGCTTTGCAATAGAGTTGTGAGTCAAGCCATCCTTCCTCTCAACCAACTGCTCAACATGTCGCAGAAGATTGCAGATGGCCATCATGAAGAAGTGATTCCTATCTCAAATCGTCTGGATGTCATAGGCCAACTGCAGAATAGCTTTGCCATGATGCAGGAGTCACTCCAAATCCACATGGGCAGCATCCGCCAAACTACTAAAGAAACCCAGAAGCGTAATGAGGAGTTGGTACGCGCCATGAAAATGGCAGAGGTAGCTGTAAAGCAGAAGACTCTGTTCATTCAGAACGTGTCGCACCAGATTCGAACACCACTGAACATTATTCAGGGCTTTGCAAATGTGTTACGCGATAGCCTCTCACCTTCCGAAAAAGAGAAGAACGCGCTTTCAGAAGAGGAATTGGCAAACATCACTGAGATGATGAAACATAACGCCAGCCACTTAAACCGTATGGTGCTAATGCTCTACGATAGTTCGGAGATTGGAACTTCCAAGGAAGTGCTGAGCCACAGAAACGATCAGGTATCATGCAACGAACTGGCTCGCGAGTGTATCAGTTTTACCTATAGTCACTTCCCTAACCTATCCATACGTTTCGAGACAGAACTATCCGATGCGGAATGCATCCAGACCAACCATCTCTATCTGATGCGTACACTTCGCGAACTGCTTTACAATTCCGCCAAATACTCTGATGGCAAGCATATTACGCTGTATGTATCTCAGACAGAAACTACTATCCGCTTCATTGTGGAGGATGTGGGACCCGGTTTGCCAAAAGACTTACAGGACCTGATTTTCAAGCCCTTCATTAAAGTCGATGACTTGTCAGAGGGTCTTGGACTAGGCTTGCCTCTATCCAAACGCCATGCCATCAGCCTTGGTGGCGACCTCCTTTTCGACACTACCTACACCAAAGGCTGTCGTGCCATCATAGAAATACCGAAATAGAGTGTGATTTCTCGGAAATAATCACTATCTTTGCACCCAAAAAGCAAGAGAAGATGAAAGACTGTATACTGATTCTGAGTGGAGGTATGGACTCCACTACCTTATTATATGATTATCAGGAGCGTATCGCTCTGGCTATCTCGTTCGATTATGGCTCTAACCACAATGCCAAGGAGATTCCCTTTGCCAAGTATCATTGCGAGAAGTTGGGCATCCGCCATTTGGTGATACCTCTCGAATTTATGAGCCAATACTTCCGTAGTTCGCTACTTTCAGGCGATGAGGCTATCCCTGAGGGTCATTATGCCGATGAGAATATGAAGTCTACTGTAGTACCTTTCCGCAATGGTATTATGTTGGCGATCGCTACAGGAATGGCTGAGAGCAACGATCTTCAATACGTGATGATGGCCAATCATGGAGGCGATCATACCATCTATCCTGATTGTCGCCCTGAGTTTGTGGAGTCTTTTGATGCTGCTGCCCATGCTGGCACCTATAATGGGGTAAGATTGCTTTCACCTTATTGTAATATGACGAAGGGTGAGATTGCTGCTCGAGGTAAGGCTTTGGGCATCGACTACAGCAAAACTTGGTCGTGTTATCGTGGTGGCGATAAGCATTGTGGTAAGTGTGGCACTTGCGTAGAGCGTCAGGAAGCCCTTGCTGAAGCAGGTATCCCTGATCCAACGGATTACGAATAAACACATATTTTATAATATAAGCCAGTAAATACGTTGTTTACTGGCTTTTTTGTGCGCTTTTGCGACAGATATTCAGGACATTTTTTCCCTTTGTCGCAAATCAGCTTCTGTGTCGCATGCTTTCCACCCAAATCTGAGGTAAATATTTGGAATATGCCCAAAACCGTCGTACCTTTGCAACATCAAAAGTAAAATAGTAACAATTTAAATTATAGAAAGGAAACAAATTATGGCAGAGAATGTAACCCCAGTAGTACTCGCAATTGACGGGTTCGCAGAGAGAGAAGTAATGATGGTAGACTACAAGTTCGGTCAGGCTACCGATCGTGAAGGACAGATCGCAGGTATTCCCCGTGGTGGAAAGGTAAACGTCCGTGTGAAGGCCATGAACGATGGCAACAACGAGCTGATAGCTTGGATGCTCGACCCCACAAGTCCCAAGAATTTCTCAGTGAAGTTCGTGAACACCGTAGACGGTGCAGCCATGAAGGAGCTGAAGGGTACCAACACCTATTGCATCAACTACGTTGAGAAGTGGGAAG